>Ga0196963_10000301_pt1 | contig 45893 bp, 60 predicted proteins | sample S1_5metaG_FD_148600 | JGI IMG/M metagenome (GOLD analysis project Ga0196963, IMG submission 148600) | Soil microbial communities from Anza Borrego desert, Southern California, United States - S1_5 | ecosystem: Environmental > Terrestrial > Soil > Desert | place: USA: California | collected... | reverse complement strand
CGCCGCCGACCCCGCCGCCGACCTCGCCGCCGACTCCGCCGCCGACCTCGCCGACCACGCCGCCGACGCCGCCGACCACGCCGCCGACTCATCCCACTCGCCAGTTTTAATAGCATTATCATGTAACGCTAAACATTGGCGCAGTGCAGCGACAACTTTATTTTTTAAATCATCGGTTATTTGTAACGACAAAACTCGATCAATATTCTCCCGCATGATAAACGCACAAAATTTCCACTGAATCGGATTAAGATCCACACCCACGGGAATAGATTTTAAAAAATCAACTGCAAACTGTTGATTGTCTGGCTCTGGTAACCCCTCGAAAATTACATCCTGGACTCTCGCCAACCACTCAGGGATTCCCAACTCGGACTCATAAACAAAATGATTATCTGTTGGATAATCTTTTTTGAGCTTAATATTTAGCGAATGGATTGCACACCCAACCGCGCAGCCTTTCCATCTTCCATTTTGCTGGCCATACGTGCCCTTGATTAACTGATCATTCCGCAGATGGTTTTCCATTTCTTCGACGATCATGGTCTTTAATTCTGGATTATTAAGATAGGATTTCATCAATTTCCTCCTTTTCGACATCGACGAGCTTGTAGAGTTTGTAGGATGGATTTTTTCTTTCTGAGAGAATTAGGGCATATTCCAAATCCTTTCCGCTTCCCACAGGAGTAATTATCCCGTCAGTCGCGACGTAACACCAGATGTAGTTTCCGCGTGAGGTCATGTCCTATCCGCTGCTCTCTGTGCTATATGGATAGTCGACAATTTCGTGACAGCTCCCATATCAATATTTCTTATAACATCATGAATCTTTTCTGTTGGGAAAGCCTCAGCAATTCTCTCTGCCAGCCTTAATTCCAAATAATTTTGGAAACTATATGATTGGCAAAGTTGAATGAAATTTTTTTGCTGAATGACAACCTCCATGACAATTTCGTTTTCATCATTCTTTATTAATTTTAAATCTATGATGTTCTCATCGATCATTTTCATTTTCGCTCCTTGTCAATTAACAGCTCCGGGTGCTCGTAGATGTTGCCGATGACTTCATAGATTTGCAAAGCACGTCCTCCATAAGTTAGTGGCTCATAATAAATCATTTTCTTTTCTTCTGTATCCCACGCCCTAAACTTAATCTCGCGCATTAAAGCCTCCGTTAGTTAATCAACAACCTAACAACCAATCCCAGATCTGTTAGAAACGCAAACAAAACGCCACTGCTGCAAAATAAGAAAACTAATAGCTTTTGATGCTCATCACATCTATCGAACGGGATAATATGAAACATCCACACCCACAACGCTATCGTGGCGGTGGTTAGCATTGTTTATCTCTCCCCATTAACCCCAGCGGCGGCGGGCTGTGAACTGCTCGCTTGACAAAAAGAAGAAACTCCGGCGAGATTATTGGAAACCCGCACGCACCGACCCTTGTCGGGGCTCGCCGCTGGGTTAAGTTTTGTTAAGTTTCTCCGACGACAAAAAATTTTTAAAAATTTCACAAAATTAAATTCTCGACGATAAATTTTCGATACAGCTAAAATCCTCGACGAGAAAGAAACACTTGACAATAACATACAATGTAGTACAATGTATGTTGTAAGTAGGAGGTGGACCTAACCAACCACCACGGGAGCCGACCCGGAGAGCGGCGAACGCAAGGAGCGAGAAATGAGATCAGACAAATACAACCGCATCATCAACACCGCCCAATATCACCGCGGCCCACAGACAGTCGCACACGTCCTATCAACCGTTACCAACGATCCCGAGATAGCAGCACTGCCAGGACGTATTATCGGCAAGATCGCCAATATACGTCATAATGCCTATATTGAGGGTAAGATCAATACCATTGAGATTATAGATGGATGTGCTTATATTGATGGTGTTGGATTAATCCCATTAGATATTCTGCGGGGCATCAAGATAACATGTCATCAAACCAGAAAGGTTGTGCATAGTGATAACCCATCACATAGTTACAATTGGCATGCAATCTATCGAGATAAGGAGTGTACCCAACGAGTCTGGGATAGATCTGAGGCAATGTACCTTACAGAGTGTTATTACACAGAGACAACCGCAACACGGCAATACACATTAGACCAGACAGAGCAATTTTAATTCGCCGAAACGCCCTTACGGGCGTCCTGCGGGACTGATTACCCGCAGCTGACGAGGCAGATCACTCGAGACGGTCCGCGACGGACGCGGAAAATAGGAGGATATTATGAAAAAATATTGCCCAGATTGGTCACGAGAATTCCGCCCCAAAAACCCAGAAGTAGTCACCGACTGGAAACACGACAAAACATCAGGAGAACTCAACGGAATAGGACTCAACGGATTACAAGTTTGGTCGGATTGGTATTTCTCTCCGTCTAAATTAGTTTTTAAGGTCGTTGGCGGGAACAGCAACGGAGAGGAATGGGAATGCTGGTACCGGGCCGTGGAAACAACAAATAATTACGAATCTCACACATTTACGGTGATCCCGTGAGCAACATCAACCCCACTCTCATCTTCGGCCAGGCGCAAGCCTGGCTTGAGGCCCAGGGGAAGAACATCCCCGAGCATCAACAGCGTGATATTGAGGTACGAGTCTACGATCCTAATGATGGCGCCGGTTATTATTTTGTCCGAGGACAATCGGCACTCAAATGGTACAGAGATGATGACCCCACTGACGGACATTTTAACAACTGCACCCTCGAGGATGTGCAGTGTGCCATTAATAACAATGCCAGAGTGCAGATTGTCGGCTACCGTGGCACCTCCTACGGCGTGTGGTCCTCATGGGATAAGTTTGCGCGGGAGGTGCTTGATGCGCAAACTTGATCTCCGGGGCCGCTGTCCTCATTGTCATACTGAGCGCAGTATTATTTGTGCCTACGTTGCTGACAACGCTGAGAGTATGGATGCGCTAGAGCGTGAGATTGATAAGCGTGGTTCGTTTTACGCCCGATGTCCCACATGCGACGCCACCGAGGAGGTCGCATTTTTTGCCGATAACATCCAACTTGAGCCGTGGTTAGACGCTGATGAGTATGAGCGCCGTAACGGCCCCGACGCAGGCCCCCTACCACCCAAACCGTGGGGGCCTTGAAAGGAACTTATGTCAAAGAACAAAACTAAAATTATAACCATCCGTGTTACTCAGGATGAAAAAAAACAAATTGTGTCAGACGCGAACGCAGCGGGCCTAGATAATATCTCAACATATTTGTTGCAGTTATATCGTAGGACTCGCGCATTACCTAAGCCTCCTGTGCATGGTTGATAGAATCTATATGTAAAGCCGTCTCGATGGCCTTAATTGGGATGCCTCGCCTTAAAAACAACTCTTTTATCTGATCGTTGCGGAAACCAGTAGCTCTCAGGTCTAAAACCTCGCGCTTCAGGTTATCCGGGTCCGCAGCGTTGTAGTGGGGGTCCTGTGGGTTTTGTTGGGTCATAGGTACCGTCCAATCTGTCGTATTTTGGTTTTGGCTTTTAGGAGCGGAAAACTCAAAATCCCTTTCTTTTGTTTCTCTTTCTTTCTTTTGTATAATTAGATGCGTCAGATCTGACGGTACTTTACTACCGGATTTGTCGGTACTTTTTGACGTTTTTGTCGGTACCACCGCGTAATCTGTCGGTACCGCAGAATCTGACGGTACTTTGTAGGGTATCCACTGTTCATAATCCTTTTGAATTGAATACTTTGTGATATAAGTACCGTCTGATTTGTCGGTACTTATCATGTTCATTTGCTTTAAAATGGCCCGGGCGCGTTCAACCTGTCGGCGCGACAAATTTGTAGCCTTAATAAACTGCACAGTTGATATATGATCCCAGGTCTTGTGATACCCCCAAGTTTTCAGAATGATGAAATCCAATAGCTGTCTTGCATGGGCTGGAACCGAAACTTTCATCAGAGCAATCTGGTATTCACGGGACCACCGAACGAATTTGTCCCCTTGCGGGTTTGCCATTTTCAAAGCCTATCTAAGTGTTCCTGGATACGATCTTTTATCTGTTGTTTTTCCAGCTTAATACTGCCTGAGAGGATTTCTTTGACCAATGGTTCCTTGGGTAACGATCGGAAATCCTCTTTTGAGTATTTCTTATAGCCAGGGTCAACCCATCGGTCCACAGTCGTCGAGGCAAAGGTGGAGAACAACATCGTCTTAGCAAAATCCATGTGTTTCTGTATGCGCTCTTCGATCGTGGCCATTTTCTTTTTAGATTTCTGTTGTTTTTTCCATTGTTTACGCAAATCATCTTTTGCGGATGAGTTGATAAACTCATCTTCACGAAGGGCAGAATCCCACGAAGGTTCCGTCATATCAGCCCTCCCCCTCTTTTAAGATATCCTCAATTTTGACGTCATCGTCCCATTGCGTAACGCAGAATTTATCAGCGCATCCGTCGATGATCCCAAAAATGATCGGGTCCTTGCGCTCAACGACAGCCTCAATTTTAGCAACTTCGAAACTATCGAAGCATTGCAAGTCTCTTGCTTTTTTTAAATCGAGTAAGCAATCCGGTGGCGGGACATGTGGGTATTTCGCAAGAGGGATGAATACTAGCTTGTCGTAATTAATCTCGTGTGGCCATTGGGTCTGTCTTAAAGTCTTGTTTAGCAAAGCATGGCCAAACCGATCAAAAATATCAGGGCTGACAAAGCGATAGTTTTCGTAAGCGATAGCCATTTTTCTTTTGAGCGATTGTCCCCTTTCGAGTTTGTTAGCTGCCGTCTCTAATCCTAGTTCTTTTAAGTCTTGTGGGTTCATTTTTAAATCCTCCTGTTATTGGTATTACTACGTAATACGATTAATTAATAAAAAAATATTCATATAAGCGGTTTTTCAAAGCGAACACCGCAAAACGCTGTTTGTAGCGGGGGCCGGATTTGAACCGACAACACCTTGGGTATGAACCAAGCGCGCTCCCTGATTGCGCCACCCCGCAATTTAGTCTCGGTGGGGGAAGGCAACGGAGGGATATTGCGGGTACGCTACCTTCCCCAGCCCCTTTGAGCGGAGGGGCTTTACCGATCTTCTGTCAATCGCTCAATTTTAGTAATCCAGACTTCCTGCGTTGATGCTGGTTTGGCGGCGATGCTCCGGATTTGTTTACTGCCCGTGATAACAAAGTCCCCGCAGACGGCCTTTGGGATTTCTCGGAAATCGCCCTTAACATCCTTATCCAATTGTTCGTATTCCTTGAACGCAGCCTTTAAGATTTCACGGCGCTCGAGTTTTCGTTCGAGGTCAGAATCTTCTACAACGGGAACTGTCTGGCCGTAATCCATGGGCGGATTACAGACTTTCCCGAAGAACGGACATCGACGACACTCAATTGGGTTATTCGCAAGGAAATCCGGCGGTTCGGATTTTTCTAGTGCGATATTGACGACCTCCGCGCGTTTCAATAACTGCTCGGCGTAGTCATAGTCCAGGGTGATTTCCAGGAGACGGATGAGCTTGGCTGTTTTCTTTTTGAAAACAAAGAAGCCTTTCTCATATCCGCACAAGAGCAGATATATTTGCATCTGACCGTACCATTTGCGAAACCATTTTCCGCCATCGCGCAGGTCCTCAATCGTTTTAATAGACTCCCAGGCCGCATCTCCTAGAGTTTTGATTTCCACGAGATAATCTTGTCCATCGTAGGAAATCACTCCGTCGATTTGGCCTGAGATCCCAAACTTTTCCCAATACTCGGTGATACCTGCTTTTTTGACCTCGAACCCGAGCTCAGACAAGTATCTACGGACGACGGGTTCTTGATCTCGGCCTTCTTCAAACAACGCGATTTTGTCTGGACCGAAACTGTCGTCCAATTCTCCGCACGTGCGATAGTAATAAATTCGTCGCGCGCAGGGATCATCAATGCCGCTCGCCCGGATCGATCGCCAACTTGAGCGGCTGACCTTACTAAGCAAGTGTTTGTCCTGGGCGATGGCGACCGCCTCTGCCAGCGAAAGTCTCGTTTGGGTTTGTGTAATCATTTGGCTGGCTCCTCTCCGGTCCCTTCGTCGGGAACAATAGATTCGGCCATGTATTGCTTGGTTCCGTTGTACTCACCGACTTTAACTTTCTCGCAGAAGATGGGACTACCAACTAGCGTCTCATCGACCTCGCCCCATTTTTGGATACCCGTCGTCATTCCAGGGCCGATTTCGACTTTACAGTTAGTCTTCTTCTTGCCTCCGGCAACTTCTTTGGTCTCTTTCGAGATTAGTTTCCCACGGATATTAAAGACTGCCCCGACAGGAAGACTCGAAAACTCCTCGACAGTAACGGTTTTAACCGCGCCACCTTGAGAGCCGTTTTTAAACTTGACGTTCGATCCTGCGGCTGTCCTAGAAAAACCTAATGCCTCTAAGTCCGCCCATGAGAGGCCACGGAGTCCGAGTAACCCCGTTACAGCGCGGCTAATGGCATTCTGACGGGCTTTCTTCTGTGCATCGGCCACCAGCATCCGCGCAGCCATGATCTCGTTTCCTCCCGTCAAGGATTTATAGTTTGCAAGTTTTCCACTATCGCCTTTTGCGCCGGTAAAGAACGGATCACACGTCGAGCAATCACCAATTTCTGTGATAGTTGTTCCGTGAAACTCGACGGTGAGTTGACACGTGATGAAATAATGCGGGTCCATGCGCTCAATGCTAAAGACCGGTGGCCCGACTTTAAAGCCACCAATCGCCGACATGATCCGTTCGGCACCCTCACCCTCAATGTAGGGTTTGCCGCCGAAATCCTGAATGTCATGAGGCTTAAGGGCTTTTAAGGCCATCTGAATAAGCCGTGCTCTTAACTCAACTTGTCGGCCGACAGCATCGACGTACTCAGGCGTTAGATGCATCATTCCCGCATTTGCCATCCCGGCAGCTGGTACGTTAGGTGTATCTTTTTCGATTTCAGTTTGGATTTCCATGGATGTATCCCTCCTTTTTTGTTTGCTCGTTTTAATCTCTCGTGCAACGGCAGAAGATTTCGTGGTATTGGAACCAATGACAATATGCGGCGCGTAGAATTTCGCATTTAGCCGCATCAATGGCTTTCCACATTTCTGGGCTTGCAGATAATTTCTTGACGTTGTATTCGGTGATGATTTCTTCGAAACAATACTCTTTAAACATCTCCCAATTGGCATACTCAAACCGCGTCCCATTGCAGTGTTCACATGGATATTCCAACCGAGAAAGGAGCCTCTCATTTTCGATTAGGTAGTTGCCGTTTCCTGGTATCATTTTTCGTTCTCCATGACTGACCAAATTAGATTTTTAATTGTGTGCACCAGCACTTGCTTGGCCTCTGGTTGCACCCTATTATTTGCGTCTAACAGTCGAGCGTTACACAGATCGATTGCGTCGGCGATTAGATTTTCAAGCATGGCTTCTGTCATTCTGTCTCCACGTATTTATAAAATCGCTATACATCAGCGGCTTAGTTTCAGGGAACATTCGATTAAATAATTTCTCGTAAGCGCGGCTTGTCTCAATTGCAGATTGAGAGTCAATGCACAGTTCACAACGACCGCTGGCCTTTTCGTGCATTTTGATAAGGGTGTTGCCGCAGTTGCACCGTGCATATACTTTCTTCTTGCGAGACGAGAGTTTGGCAAGTTGCCTTGCGAAAGATTCACACTCCGCTATGACAAACTGCTCATCTTTTAACCCCATTGAATTCGTCCCAAGCATACAATAAAACCCAAACCACCATCTGCTCTCATCACTTTGGACGGAACTTGCTTCACTGCCTCCGGAAAAAGTAACGCCTCCGTGAACACTAACGAGATCATTGACATCATCTTCACACATGCCAAATAATGGATGACCCCTTTCGACAGCAACATATCCGCAATAAAAATTTAAAATATGCCCCTTAAGAGCCACTACTGCGGATAAACCGGATTTAGTTATAAATTCTTTGACGATCATCTCGCACCTCCTGCCAACTTCGCGTATTTGGCTAGATATTTCCGCGTCGTCTGAGGGATTGGTTTCTTCTGGGTCAAATATCTGATCCCAGCGTTATAAGCGATAATGCGGTTTTCCTTTGTGTCCTTGATCCCGTAGGCACGCAACATCTGCGGAATGCGAATGTTCATGTACCAGAAGGCTAATTTCTTATTAGTAATTGCATCCCAGAGATCATCTGATTTGTATTGCTGGGCCGGATGGCTATCATTCCACTCTTTAAGGACTGCCGGGCCAACTTGATACAATCCCCGGCCGTCTTCTTTCTTATTCCAGGCACGCGGATTGCCTGATGACTCAATTTGCTTGATGGCCTCCATATTAATCTGCTCGGCTCTGGCGCAGCTTGGAATAACGGCCATCGCAAATAATACCGTCATCAGCGCAAAACCAATCAGATACCACGTTATGGATTTCTCGTCTCGTTCACGATCTAATTTCTCCCAATCAGAATTTGTCATGGTATTCCCTCCAAATAAAAAGTCCTCACCCACGGGGTCTTGCGAGACAGTCGCTGGGCCGGACGTTGGGCCTCTGCGATTTAACCGTAAGTGAGGACATAATTGATTGAGTGTGAATAAAAAAACGTCCATGATTTGTCTGTCTCGCAATTTTGTCTATCTATGGGATGTCTTTGGGAATACCGCGGTGGGAGGATAAAACAGAAAACCGCCACCCACGCCTGCGCGCGAATGACGGTTAATAATTTCCGCTAAAGTTTTTAAGTCTTAGCGATATTTCCTAGTCTTACTTCCGTAGTTTATATTATAGGAAGTAATCGAGGAATTTAAAGAGGGCCATCATTCGGCCAGAATTACTACACAGTATTCTCAAAGAACTTGATTTAATGCAACTATAACCTTACCCTAAGCAGCTGTCAAACATTTTTCAATGAATCTTTACGGTCTTGATTTTTGCGGTGAAACCATGTTGCGATACGCCAGCTCCGCAGCATACCACCAATAAAACCCGAGTACCGACGCGGCGGATCAACATAAAAAACTTGCCCAACAGCTTCTCTCTGGCGCAAATCATCGAGGTTAGTCGGCCGCTCTGGCACATATCCATGCATTGGACCAGGCTTGGGTATCTCGAACTCAGTCCCATAAATAGCCGGCCATAGGATCGAAAATATGTAATACGCAACACATCCGCGATATTGCGTGCCTTTTCTGGACCGGTGCTTTAACTTGTTCCACATGTCTTCTGGAATCCTAATGGTGTACATGTGCTCGCGATCGCTCGAAATCTCGTTTGGTTTTTTCTTTGCCTGTTGTTCTGTCATAGTTGTCTCTCCCCTAGCTGGTTTTAGTAATCGACATGCCGTTGCTTCTCTAAATCAATCAATTTTGCCTGTAGCCTAGTATTTTCCATAAACTGTGCCACAGCAAAAGCCATGATCCTGCTCGTAGGAATCTTGTGCTCTCTGGACCAGTCGTTTACTCGGTCTTGCAATGCCTGCGAAACCCTTCCTCCAATATATCCATCCTTGCGTTTTGATCGAATCATGACCAAACCTCCAATCTGTTGAACAAATTTTAAACATTTGTTTGACATTTGTCAAGAGATATTTTAAAATATTTCCTGATTTGAGTGTATAATCGTTTGCTTTGGCAAACGCTAACCAATCATGGAGGACGGTCATGAAAAAAATAATTTTGGCCATCGCACTAACCGCAGTACTGAGCACACCAGCACACGCACTCATTATTGACCTTGACTACACCGGAAAGTTCGCTGAATTGATTGATAATATCGGCTGGACTTCGCAATCGTATGGCGGATATATTGGAGGACCTGGCGGGAACAACTCTATTGGTGGAGCCAAGGAATTTACAGTTAACGGAGAGCTAAATCTTGATTATTTATTTTATGATGCACGTGTGCATGAATCATTCAATGGAGTAGTTGATTATCCATTTCATTTCAAAATTTATGAAGGATCGCGGCTGGACATTAGAGCCAACAATCAGCCGATCCCAGGCAGAAATATGTTAATTTCCTCGACGACAACGGTACACGCCGAACCAAATAAGACATTTGACTATTACAATGTTCGGACGCCCTTTGATATAACACTGCAACCTGGCACTTACTGGCTGGCGAGAGAGCGAAATTATACGGTTCTTCCCAGCGGGATTCGAGCACCAGTAGGCGGACCCGTCGTGAATGTCGATGTGACTGGGTTTGAGGTAGCGTCAGTGCATACCCCAGAACCTGCAACGTTAGCACTTTTCGGGGCAGGATTGGCAGGAATAGCTCTAAGAAAAAGGGTACATAAAAAGACCTAGACTCAGGAGGATGCAAACAAATCCCTCCTCTGCCCTAGCTTGAATGGGATTTTTGACGCCTAAATAGACCGACCAGGCCCCCATGCCGGCATGAGGAATCAAGACCCACCAGGCATTTCCACCATGCTGGATCGCAAACAAAACACCGGTTAGGCACATGGCCGCAACAACTGCGGACCGCTTGAGAATCTTGGGAACAAGGCTTTTAGCTCCATATGGTAAGCAAAAAGCTCCGATGGTTATCCCCCAAGCTAAGATTTGCCAAGGTGCCCATACTCCACGCCAAGCGCAGATAGCGTTAAACCCGCCGGCCAAAATCAGGCTGCCCAGAAACCGGCGTTTCCATTTTCCCCTGTATCCGCCCATTGAGTAGAGCACGGACCCAACGAATAGGCAGAATGTCGCAACAGCAAACTGGAAGATAATCAGCGATTCATTCATTTTTTGTGCTTGGGTGTTTCGCGTAGGCACACAGGGCAAAAAATCTTATACCCACGGGATTTCATCCGAACATGACAGTCTAGACAAATCGGAGGTTTGGCAGGATATTTTATTGGCACCGATTCGCCTCCTGTAGAAGTAACCGATAGTGCTCCCGATCTAGACATATGCAGTCATGGGTTGCCGCTTGCCCACTTTTCAGGCTCTCAGGAGGATTTCTTGCGTCGCCTAACGCGTTCAGCGAATTCGCTGAGCAGCTTGGCGTCATCATCAATACTAGGACTATCAACGGTGCGGTCAATCGCATTGATTTTTGCCTCCTTTTTGCGCTTAGAATTCCACTCTCGGAATCCTTCCCAAAGGCTGATTGCAAAAGTAAAAATTTTTAACCAGGCGTTCATTTGATTGTCGCATCCGCAGTTTTTCGTCCATACACACCGATTGCAGCCAATACCCCTAAAATCCAATCTGGGATTGACGGCAAGATTACGCATAGCTGCCCTTCTGTTCCACATCCAGAAGATAATCCATTTGCTGCGGTGTTATAAACAGCAATGAGAACTCCTACAATCCCAGCGATAATGGTTTTCGACTGATACCATGCTTTTGTGTTATCCATTTTAAGCCTCCTTAAATTAAATGCTTGTCTGCAAAATGCCATAATAGGGCCAGCCATGCCACTAGCCAGCCCACTATCAGGATCCAAGCCTGTATCTTCTTTTCTTTTGAAAAATCCCAGAACTTCTGACTGATTGTCCGCCCACTACTCTTGACAGCCAGCCATTCATAAAATCCGAAACACGCGAAGAATGTGAGAACTGCCAGAAACATCCACCAAAGCCCAAATACCGCCGGAGGAATAAGAAAACCGCCGACTAACAACACCACAAAAACTATCTCTGATTTGTCCATTCTTGTTTCTTCTCCGATTCGCTCAACATGTCGTCATAAACATCCTGGGCCTCATGATAGGCAATCGTCACCTGTCGGGCTGATTGTAATCGTTGATTTTGTATCAAATATCCTCGACATTTTTGTAATCTATCCATAGCCTCTTTAAGATACTCCCTGACCATCCAATGAGTCACCTTGTCCATGATTATTAGTCCGTTCTGTTAGGGGAATCTGCTGTGTTTTTCCCCCGGCCATATACCGGCTTTCCGCCGGAAAACTCTACCCCGTAGTGCATCGAATTATATTTATCGACGTTAGACATAAACTCAGCTATGCTCTGAAAATTTTTTTTACTTTCCATCATGGCCGACTCAAGGACGGCAATTCGCCCGTCCACTTTGACAAGGAAGATGATGACACCCACGACATAAACAAACAGTTTTACCAGGTCCCCGATACCCATCCCCAAAAACTTATTATTGGGTGTTCCGTCGGAAAAGACTCTGAGCTGGTCTATACCCTCATGGATGACGTTTCCGTCTGTATCGACCACCTGGATTCGTAATTTCCTTGCCATCCAGTCACTCCTCACAAATATCCCAAGTTTCAGCGCTATTCTTGTCGCCAATTTCGATATAGCGACCAGTTGGCCTGCAGCCTTTAGCGTTTGGTTCTTTGCCCTTTTCGTAAATAACAAACTGTTTAACTGTCCAGACGCCACTTTTCTGATAACTGTACTCGAACCGGATACCGTCGGGTCCAACGTTTTGCAAGAGCTTGTCGCGGTCAACGTAAACCTGCCATAGATTGGGCAATTGTGGACCGGCAAGGGCTACGATGGGACACAGCAACATGATAAAAAGTAGAATATATCTCATCTTCAACCTCCTACCGTAAAATCAGATTCTGTATTATGACGTTTTCGTAACTCACATTTGACGTCGTATCAACAAAATTGAGCGATGAATCTAAAACAAAATTGTAGTGATATCCGATGTCAATATTAGTCACCTCATCCGCCACGTCGTCCTTGCGAGTGCTGCCAATGCTGGCAATGGTATAGCTTGAATCTAAGACCCCCTCCCTGCCTGCATTAACGCCTGGTGATGTTGTTGCGTCTCCTGCTAAAGTATTTTTAAGATGGTGTCCAGATACAAACTGCGGGTCCACAAACAAGGAGTTCGCGTCTTGACCTGTCAACGCTTGCCACTCTGGCAAAGAATAAGTATCGTTTAATATGTCATTCTCCCCGTCGAGCGTATAATAAATATTATTGTCCGAATGAATCAGCCCAGATGAAGATGGCATATATCCAATGATTGACCCGGCTGGATTGTAGAAGATATTGTTGTAGGAGTAGACTCCCTCTCCACCATTGGCAACGGATATCATGTGCCCCAGGGAGAGAATGATATAGTAGGACCCTCGCACAAAAGTATTGCCTACCATGCGTATATTAGAAAGCACTCCCGTTGTTACTGGAGACCCGTGGAGAAGAGAAATAGTTGTTACTGCTGGACCATTCATGCCAGTGACTAGATTGTTGATAATATCGACATTATCGACGACAAACGTTCCGGCATATTCTGTTCCTAAAGAAATCGCCGCAGCACCGTTTCCGCCAGAGAATCCAGATGTCTTGTAAATCGTATTGTTGATGATTTGAATGTCATGCCCGCCATCAACGTAGATTTCAGCATCAAATCCTACGGCGTCATGAGTCGTTTTGCTTCTTTGGCTATTGTCATGCACATTGCAATTGATGACCCGTCCGAACCCGGGATTGGTGTCTGAGTTGTATCGCAAAAAATCAATTCCGGCCATATGCCCATAGGCAACCTCAGAGTTCAAGATGTCAACATACGATGCCTCGATTGTGATATTCTGGCCCGCACCACCTGTAGAGCTATGCCCCCATGAGCTAGCCCATTTCGCCGTGCAGCGATTGCAAACATTATGGATTGCCCCTGATGGATGATTGGTCACATTATCGATAAAATAAAAATTCTCCCGCGCTGCGAATTCTGCTGTGCAATCAATAAATGACACATAAGGATTTGCCGACGAGAAGTTATATATATTTGAACCCTTAACATGAATATCGTGAAACTCGATATGTTGCGCCGTTGAGTTATTAACCTGCACTAAGCCCCGATCATTGTCCCCGGCATATCGTCCAAATCTGATTGTGTGACTGTTTGGATTGCTATTATCAGCCAACCTGACAAAAACTTTAGCTCCTGAGTTAGACTGATAGAATTTCCCTGGAATTGCGGTTAAGAGCGTTAAGTTCTGCACCGCATGGAACGGAGAACTTAAGGTCGAAGATCCGTCAATGATCACTGTATTGACCTGCCAGGGCACGGTTACATTTGAAACATAAATGCTGTTAGTCGCGTCGTGGATTGTCCAGCCAGACCAGCCAGGCACGTCAACGGCTGGGTCAACTGAACCATCAAAAATAGGATCAGCTCCACTTGCGCCGTAGGCTTGTATGATGATGGGATTTGCTGCGCTACCTGCGGAGTTGACCGAGAACCGCGCATCAGTCCCAGTCCATGTGCAGCCCTTTTTGATATTGACGATATCTCCGGGCTGCAAAAATCCAGTGCCTTCGACCGGCTGCGTTGTACGAAAAGCTGTCGCCTCGCTCAATCCGTTATTAGAGTCCGATCCCGCACAATCCACATAGTAGGTTGTGGCATAGGCGGGAGTCGTCAAAATAAGGGCCAACTGTAGAAATAACAATATTTTCTTCATTTTGATGGGCCTTCCAATAACCATGTCATAATCATTATGCCCGTGCGGTCAGAGGTGCCTCCGCCGGCCCCAGAGTTAAATTCTAATGCGCCGCTATCCCACGAAGCCGGTCGAGTGATACCAAAATAGTCATACGTTTCGGCTCCGGTCACGGTCTCGTCAGCAATATCAATGGCAGGGCTACCAGATTTAAGATCAAGCTGATCTACGTAGTCTGCGGAGGTGTAATATCCAGGTGAAGTATATGGACCTTGCTTGATAGTTCCATCGAAAACTTGGGAAGATGTTGCGGTATCGTTCGAATCAGTCCCATTGCAAGCACTACTCCCCTCCTTAAAGGAAATGCAGACATTATTAGTTTCAACAAAATCAGTGTCACAGTTTAGGCATGCAGACCCGTCCCAATCGCATCCATCTGAAGCTCTAGCATCACATTGGCTCTCATTTAGGCCAGCACAATCTGCGGCAGCGTCATAATAAACAGAAACTGAATCATTCCCCCCAGCAGCATTGACTGAAGTGTCATCGCGAAACTCCCGACCACCCAAAAGAACATTATTTTTCACAGTAACATCCTGGCCCGTAGTACAAATTCCGCTTGTCTGGATCAAAACATCACCGTTTCCAGTAACTGTTGTTCCGATAATTTTGGGAATTGTGCTGTTAATAAAAGCAATAGCTATTGTGTTTCCTAGTGCCCGGCAAAAATCAAACTTAGCCCAATCATTTACACCATATGTAAAACTCTGCCCGTAGAAATATCCACAATTACCAATAATATAAGATGCCTGAACGTCCATTGTGTTCGGCCCTTTGAGCTGGTTCCCATTATTGCCTTCAATCCTAGACTTTTTGACAGCGAGGGTTATTCCATTAAGGGAATAAAGCAAGTCTATCCCGTCCGAGGTATTATGCATAATTTCGCAACCAGTAAATGACCAATCGCCAGTCGTTCTAGAAGATCCTATGCCGTCACCGTAACCACTAGCTGTCTGTTCATAGCAACCCTGACTCTTTGCCGTGCCTACGCTGGCTGAATCTTCTACGCAGCCATTGTTATTAATTTTGCATGTATACCTTGTACCAGAAAGGGACCCACTGAATATGACGTCATCACCGTTTGCATTAACTCCACAGGTGCCATCATTGTTGCACGTGTCCAAATTCCATCCACCTCTAGCGTTGAACTCTATACGGCTATTATTCCAAGTAATATTTGAAACATTTCCACCATATGCTCCGTATCGCCAAGCGCCATGAAGATAGACATTATTAAACGTAATATTTTCGGCGCCTTCTAGGTACACCAAATCTCTGGCAGATAGTTCGCTAGAATCTGCGGTGCCACAATTATATAGAGGATGCCCCTCCCCACAATCAGCATGATCAGTGATTTCTATATCTTGGACATCAACATATTGAGACCCGCCTAAATTAAGAACCATGACAACGCGCCCTGCCCCCCAAAGCTTGGGAACCCCGGTATACCCAGAGCATCCACCTGTTGAGCAGCCGATAATTTTGGTATGAGTCCCAGATGTTCCTGACGGAACGGCATTCGGATAGCAATCATAAGACCAGGAGCTAAAACAAGTTGCTGTATTAGTTGTGTTGTAATTGCTATTAACGCAATCCGCATCGTCTAAACATCCAATGCGATACGAAACACCTGTGCAATCGTTATTAGGACAAGCAAGGACCAGCGTATCACTCCCTGCCATGGCTCCGGCTGGCTGCCCTTGGCCTTCTAATGCCCAATTGGGATGATTAAACGCGCAGGCTTCACCTGTCCCTGATCCGTCATAGGCAGCATTGGCCAAGCCAGTACATTGTGTGCCTGTCCCCCCGTCAGTTCTGACGTAGTACGTGGCGGCCCAAGCCTCAGACACGCCTAAAAATAAAATAATTAGGATAAGTTTTTTAATCATTTTTCGTAAACTCAAAACAAATGTTAGCCTGCTTAGGTGATCCACTCACTGTCCCTCGAACAACACGTACCCAATCCCCGGCATCGACGCTGCTATTATCAACTCCGCTGGCTTCGGTCGTATTAGTCGTGGCACAGGTGATTGCGGCTTCAATGGCCGTGCAATTGGCACCGTTTCCGTCGCACTCGTTAGGTGTCAGCACAACACTGGTAGACGCATCCACAATGCAATCAATCCCTGTGACCGTTAAATTAAAAGGTGCTTTAAATCCAAACCAATCGGTTGTCGTTGACGCAGGGTCAATGTTGACGCACTTAACATCCGTATATAGTTCAGTGTCAGCATCTAGAGCCGTCCCGCTTACAGTAAGGCTCCTGCCCCCTAACCCCGAGGGTGCTGTAATTGTTCCATCAACCTCCAAGTCTCCTTCAACATACAGATCACCTGCGCCAGTTGCTGTTCCTGCTGTTCCGCCACCAGTCCAAGACCGCACTTCATCGCTGCGAATATCTAAGGCACCGACCGGGCTAGTCGTTCCGACGCCCACGGCACCGAGATGATCAATAACAAAAGGCGTTGTATCCCCGGCCTCGTCATTAACCCTAAAGGAGTCAGCTGAATCTGTCTGTTCTAGTGTCAATTGAGCTCCAATAGTGGATGTTCCAACACCGACATCCCCATCTGATTCAATCCGCATTCGTTCAATCCGTGTCGTTGACCCAGAAGGTGCTGTCTCAAATCTGAGTTCTGTTGGAATTGATGAACCGGTATAATTTCCAGAAGCAAAAGCGCTGATCAGAGCTCCATTAGCCAAACTGTGGGAAGCATCTGTTGCCCCGGTAAATCCATAGAACCCCAGCCGATCACCGCTGGCAATTGCAGCGCCATCGTCTGATCCGGCAAGAATGCCAGATCCGGAAGACGCGCCACTAGCGGCTGTTGAGACTGACCGGAAACCTAATGCAGCTGTAGCAGCACGGATTTCTAAAGGATTCGTGGCCGTTACTGTCCCAATTCCCACGTTTCCGTCTTGATCGACAATAAAGGGAGTCCCATCACCGGTCGCGTCATTGACGCGAAGCGCATTAGCTGCTGCAGATTGCTCGATCAACAATTTTGCGTTTGATGTGGTCGTACCCAGAGAGACGTTAGTACCATCGTCAGCAATCTGTGAGTCAACGATTGCCGTAGCGCTGGACGCTTTAGGAATTTTCGTAGTTGTTAGCCCGCTGATTGACCCGCTAATTCCAGTCAATGCTGATCCATCGCCAGCGAATGCCGTTGCTGTAACTGTCCCAGCGACTTGTAACTTAGTCGATGCGACAGTGGTTCCAATTGCGACATTGTCGCCTGTTGCTGTCGCGTAGACAACAGTACCCGCATCCGTCCAACCGCCTACGCTTCCCCCGTTGTCAGCTCCGCAAATCATATTTCCGCTGGAATCCGTGTCAATCGTGTCGCAGGAAGTAAGACCCGTGACACGCATATTTCCTACGACGTGCATCTGGGTTGATGGTGCTATTGTCCCGACGCCAACATTGCCTGATTGATCAATCACAAAGGGAGACGTGTCAGCCGCAGCGTCATTGACCCGGAAAGAATCAGCCGCGCCGGTTTGAGCAACTAACATTTTTGCCGTGCTGCTCGTTGTCCCAATCGCAATATCCCCGTCAGATTCGACGCGGAGTCGTTCATTACCACCACCGCTAGCCAAAATGATTTCACCAGAAGCAGATTGCCCCTCAATAACAACACCGCTACCGGTTTCTGACATGACCACTGTTTTTCCTTGATGAAAATCATTGGAGATGTAATTAGTTGGATAGACACCGAACAAACCGTTGGCGGTTGCCGTTGAAATATTCATCCTGGCCTGGGCCGCTGTCCCACCGTTAGGATTATCTAAAACCATCTGGTTGACGTTGTTGGTATCTTTGTGTATTCTAAGAGTTCCGATGAATCCGCCAGTACCCGGAGATGAAGTCCCAATAGAGACACTATCAGTCAGCGTTGTGGGATAGATTTGTGATCCGCTATCTGTCCATCCGCCAGCGGCCGTCCCGCCGGTGTCAGTTCCGCAGGAAAGAACGCCGTTAGCATCTGAGTCAATCGTGTCACAACTTACTAATCCCGTGAACCGTGGAGCACCGACTACATGCAAAATTTGCGTAGGCGCAGTCGTTCCAATTCCGACGAAACGGGTTGTAGTTAACTTCATCAGTGGCCCAGTTCCGTTAGGGTCAAATCCAATGCCATTTGTTGCTTCAACTAGACCGACGCCTGAGCCAGTATTAACCGTCCCTACGGTAACGGTGTTTCCGTAGAAATTTCCTGTCCCAATATCAAGGCGGCCTCTGGGAGAAGTTGTCCCGATTCCCGTTGTGCCATCATCAGAAACCGAGAATTTAACGTTATTGCTAGAATCCGTAAGGACAAGATTGCTGCCTGAGCCAGTGCCTGCGCCTTTTAAGGTTAGCTTAGCCGGATATGCTGGCGTCAACGTGCCGATGGCAACATTAGCCCCAGGCCAGATAAAAAGATCGTTAGAATAAGTTGATCCGCTATTACTGGTTGATCGAATACCAAAATTTGTTCCGTTTCCAAACCCATTGTCAACCGCATGGATGGACCATTTAGTTCCAGTGTATTGTGTATCAGTCAATAAAATATTAGGGTCACTCCCAGAGATTTCTAGAGCCTTGCTAGGCGCTGAAGTGCCAATGCCAACTTTGTCAGTTAAAGTTTGTAAGTAGATGTCTGTCCCCCCGTCGGTCCAACCGCCACCTCCACCACCACCGCCACCATCGCCTTGGAGTTTCCACCCGGATGTGCCCTCGCAAACATACACCTGCTGGCCAGATGTTGCGTCTGTATCAACAAAAATCCGGCCGGCTTCATTGGATGCGTCGCAATGAGCCGTATTAGGAGCGAGCCCGCTTGGAAGCTTTAAGATTCCGTCTGCAAAATTCCACGTAGCAGTAATAGCCAAATCCGATGCTTCCAGATCCTTCTCGCCAGTCAACGTCGAATTAGTCCCGTCAGTCCAATAAACAGCCGATCGCATCGCTCCGATGATTGCGTCAGTGGCTTGTAGTTTATTGAACCAGGTGTTTCGTTCGTCAGCGCCGTCAGCACCCAGAGCCGGCAAATAAAAGTATCCATTGGTCGTCGTGTCCCCAGCAATCGCTGGCACACATCGAATCCCTAGCAGGACTAGAATCATCAGGATTTTTTTCATCTCTTTCCTTTCAGAGCCAAACAAAAAGGGCTCATCCGTGGCTGGTGCACCAGGACAAGCCCTTTTGACTACTGTTTGGTTTTTAGAGGAGCGACCTCTAAATCACCTGTTTAAACGTTGGCTATTCTTCTTTTCTTATGGACAAGCAACTCCTGTACAACTCCAAGCATCACTATTATCAACCCCGCAGGAAGAGCATGTCCCGTCGGGAGATTTTAAAATTAACTGACCAGATGTATTGTTGATATAAGCATCGCCGCCCTTGACCTCGAAGGACTTAACTGGATTGGTCGTCCCAATTCCGACGTTGCCTGTTGAAAGCCATGTTTGAACTGCGGTTCTGGTTGTTGACCCTGACGGAGCTAGTTGCAACTGGGCATTTGTCGGCAAACTCGTCGGGGAGAAGGTCCCATTAGCAAAGAAAATAAGCCCGCCGCCAGCCGATAGAGAATGCGAAGAGTCCCTCGCGCCGGCTGCTGTTATCCCACCGAGCCGTGCACCGGAAGTCGTCGCAGCTCCACTGTCTTGTGCGACAGTAACAAACCCACCCGATGCCACACCGTCAGCCGCTCCGGAGATAATTGCGTATCCTCCCGTGTCGGCGGAGTTATGGATCATTGACTTGTAGGTTGTCAGCAGATTCCCGTTAATCTGGGTTGTGACACTGTCGTAGACATTTCCATAGATGGCGTAGTCTTTCGCGGAGCTTCCTAAACTGATAGCTGTCGTGACAGTCTTAAAACTGTTTCCGATAATGCTAGTCCCTCCACCATTCGAGGTCAGGCTAATCCCCGTCGTCAGCGTGCTAAAATTATTCCCGGCAATTAAAATGTTCTTGGCCCCACTGGCAATTTCAATGCCAACACCCGTCGAATTTGTACCAATTTCACTACCGATAAAAGAGATATTCCCGACGGAAGAGCTCGTGATCTTAACAACAGAGTTTGTGCTTGTATTATTTTCAAAGCTGCAATTCGCAAACTTTTGGAAGTTGACTGAGCTGACACTCGCATCAATCAACAGGTCATTATCGAAATTCAAGGTCTTAACATTAGTCCATCCGGTAACGTCGCCAGCAACGATATGAATCCCCTTCGCGCCTGGTGTACCGCTTAATATGGTCAAACAAATAATGTCGGTGAAGAAATTGTCCCCGGCTGGCGACGGATTGTTGTAATAAATAGCCGCTTCGGTGCTGGCACTCGCAACACTAATTTGCAAGTTACGAAAATGTCCGTGAGAAATGGCCGTCCCGATCTTAAGTCCGCCAAAAGTCCCATAGATCACCATGTTGGCAATGTCATAAAACCTGTCATTAGTGCTCGCCGTTGAGGCAACTTCGATTCCATATCCTGCCGTCGGCGTTTTTCCAGAAGCCATCTGAATCGAGAAATCTCGCAGAATTGAATAACCTTTTGTGATCTTAATGGTTCCTGTCGTTGTGCTGTTTTGGAAAATTGACGTTAAAGCATCCCCCGTGCTCGTATTTCCGCGGCCAACGGGACCGTCACCGATGACCATCTTTGACACATTTAAGGTCAATAGCCCTGTAACGTTGTAGTTTCCTGCTCGAAGATGCACATTCTTGGCTGAGTCGAAAGCTGCCTGTAAAGCTACGGTGTCATCGTGCCGGACGGTTTGACCGGTTGCTGTGGCCGATGCATTGTTGGCTAGCGTAAATGTGGTTCCATTGATAGCGGTGACGCTTGTGATTAACTCTGTATTCCCCCCTGTCCCGGCATTGGCAACAGCGATTCCCATACCGACTTCCCACCCCGATGCACTAGCGACACTCAAAGAATTGCTGCCAGAAGAAATCGTCCCTGTGGTTGTGGCGATGCTTCCAGACGCATGATGATCTACAATTGGATCCGTCCAGGTTGACCACATGTCGGACACATCTTCACCGCATCCGTCGAGACACTCGACTTTTATCGGATTGCTGGCCGTGCCAAAAGCATTTCCAGATCCATCTTGCAGGCCAACGCGCATCGGCTGTGCGAAAACCGAAGGAGCCGTTAAAAGGAAAATTGCTAAAAATAACCATCTTTTCATTTTTAAACTCCTTCGATATAAATAGGGTTTGACTCAGTTCCGAACTCTGTTCCACTAGCATCTTGCAAGCTGATATAGACCGTTGCCGCCCAAGCAATCCCGCCGCCCAAGACCAATCCAATTAAAAGTCCGAAGATAAAATTTCTCATCTCTTTTCTCCTTATCCGAGAAACAATGCGGCAATAGTTAGGGTTCCAGTCGCTGCACCGCTCTTAGTCCAATTGATGATGCAGCCTGTCGAATTAAACGAGTCCACATACCCCTGATAATTGGCCGACGCTGATTGATCGGCCAGAATAGAGACAGTGCTGGCAAACCGGTTATTCCCTGCCCCCGATTGATTGCCACGGTTATAAATACAAACGCGAGATGTCCCATCATCAAAGCCCCAAGAATTAAGCATTGATGCGGTCGTCTCTGCTGCAAAGAAAATGGCCAGCTTAGGAGTAAAAGTTGTTCCACTGACGGCTTGCAAGCCGCTTGCCGTAGTCATGTCGATTGTAAAAACGACGATCTTACGCTGCAATCCGGAGACGGTCGCCGCCGCGGCCTCCGCTGCCACTTGAGCTGCTTGGGCGGCGGTCTTAGATGTGTCCGCAGCCGTAGCACTGGCCGATGCGTTAGTGGCGGATGTTGCGGCCGAATTAGCACTCGCAGCCGCCGCATTTGCCGAATCTTCCGCATCGTCTCTGGCGTCTCGCACTTCTTCTAAGAGGGCTGCTACGGCAGAGTCCTCCCCGCTTTCGCTCACGTCAGCTTGGGGGGTACGGTCAACTTGTTCTTGGACCTGCTGGATCATCATTACAACTCGGTCAAATCCGTCTTCTAAATTCTCGGCATTAAGGGTGCCTTGGTTTTTTAGATCCAGCTCTTGGTTGAGGCTAAGGGCTCGCAAAATGACAACCCCTTCGCCGGTCGGCACTGGATCAAGACCAGACGCCGGTGTTGGGTAAATGACCTCAAGCGCGTTTAAATCGACCTCATAATTGGATGTAAGAAGTGTGCTGACTCCATCCGAATCGGTCCTGTAAACCTTGATTTCCGAGGCTTCGACCCCGCTCGTCTCAAAGGTGATAGGCCAGCGGTAAGTTGTCCCGTTGCCTGAGTAGATTTCCTTGTTTTCTGTATTCTCAACCGTCATTTCGTTAGTCCTTTCAAAGGGCCAAACAAAAAAGCCCGTTCTCGCTTGTGCACAAGAACAGGCTTTTTGCTGCTGTTTGGCGCGCCGAGGCCATGACCCCCCAGCGCAGCTTTTTAGTTTTTGATATTTTTTAGGTCATATGTTATAGTTGTCTGTCTTTATTGACGGCCAAGAACAATTCAGATTTTCTAAAAGGGTTTAACCCTTTTGCCCCAGCTGGCTTGGCCGTCACTGGGGTTTTCTTTTTTTATTTATAAATGCCTCAAACACCGACAGACCTATCCAGCGCAAAGTTGGCAATAATATGGTTAATAGCATGCTTGATAGTAAAAAAGCTGCTAGAGCCAACCCTAAACTTACTTGGGGAAAGAATAAGAGATACATTACAAGCCCAATGGCAGAATATGCCAAGTCTAGCAAAGACTCTTTTAGCCACTCTCCCCGAGTTTTTAGTTCATTTAATCCTAGTGAGCTGTATAATTCTTTGGACAGCCGTTTCAACTGCCGAAAGAACAAAAAAAGAGCTGAAAGTCGAAATTGATAAAGCATTAAGCGCCCCTAAAAAAGAGATCCTTTTTGAGAATGGCACCGGTATTCAACAGTGATTCGATTTAAAAAACGGCGAAGACAATCAAGCTTTCTTAAAAAGGGCCTTAACCCTTTTTCCCACAGGTTTAACTTCGCCGTTATCCTGTGGGTTTTTCATTTCTAGGAGGTATTCAAGACATGGATCTACCTCAATTGCCAAAGGGATTGTTCTCAAAGATGAAAGAGCTAAAAGATGGTCACTTTGAATTTGACACATCAGCACCCGGACCATTTTTGTTGCCTGAGATGGCCGAGCTCGTAAGCATAGATAAGGTAAACCAGAATCTTTTGATCCTTGTATTTCGAGACAAAGCTGAGGGAAAACGCTTTGATGTTCCGATCGACGCTTCCCTTCTGCCGAGCTTGACTCTGACTCTCCAAACGATGCAGCAAAATTGGAAGAATATCGGGAATTATTAGTGCGTGACATGGCGATCTTAGCCATCCTGTCAAATGTATTCTCTAAAGGTGATTGCTTGCTCTTTTTCATAATCTCTCCCAAAAATAAATTTGCTTTTTCAATTTTATGTGGCATACTTGCGCCATGAAAGACACCTTAAGAAAGTTCATCCCTTACCTCATTACTCCTGCTGTCATTTTTGGACTCTGGCTGATCACAAGATCCAATAGTCCAACCACAGAAAAAAATAATCAAATCACCTTAAGCCCTAATGCAGATGAAGTCGTTGTGCTTCTCGCTTCGAAATACGGTCTATCCGTAGAAAAAACTGACCAACTTCTCAACTTATACGACCAAGAAAACGTTGCTCGCTTTTTATCAGAGGACAATGACTTATTAAAAATATTAACGGCGATTTCTACCAAATTTGATATTGACCCCAAAACCATTGCATCTATCCTCATTGACCGAGGTTACATTTCCTCTGACTGTTATAATCCTGACGATCTCCCAGCGACGTCCGATCAAGAAGATGAGTCTATTTAGTCCATATACTTTTATATGACACACTTACGTCAGAAATGCACCCTTGATCGACTTAAAATTGTTGCCACCATCGCGATAGTATGGGGCGGTCCTTATCTACTAATTTGGGGCTCCGAGAAGTTTTTGAAAAATAAAATTCTCCCTACCGCTCCCATGATTCCTGATATTCTTGGTCTAATCATTCTTGCCCTATCCATTGGATATGTTCAAAACTTTTTGTCGCAAATCCATGATGCCCTAGATGATTCCGACGGAATGTTTACGCCTCTTGCAATCTTTGGTCTACTTTTTTTTATGTTCCTATTCTTCTATAATTGGCTATTCGCCATCTTAACGATTGGCATAATGTCCCTCGTCAGAGCACCACTAATCAAAAAAATAAAGAACAAATCTAATTGCCCTTCTTAGACCGCATTAATTCCATTTTAATCTTGTTCCGCAGAATTTCATCTTCCCTTGGAAGAGACTTACCATCCTCGCGCAACTTCTTCTCTTCCCGGTTGATTTGCTTAACCTTCTGCGTTGCAGAGTAAACTTTCTCTAAAGATTCATCTGATTCTCTTGATTCTATAGGAGAAAAGGCGTTCAAAATCCTGTCCTTTTTCTTTACAGGTTGTCCTCTAAAATCTTTCTTTGCGGGAAGGTTCTGGCTAAAACCTACAATTTTCTTTTGCGCATTTTGCCATATTGACTCAAGAGTAACACCCGGCTTCGCCTCTCTATAAATCGGATCAATAATTTGATTAATCCATCCCTGCAAAGACGATAACGTGATGAACTGACTTGGTAAATTTGCAACTGCACGACTGAGCGCCTGCTTATCCCCTTGGATTGTTTTTATCAAGTCTCCCATTCCTTGAACATATGATTGGTCAGAGAAGAATTCCATGATTCCTTGCATAGCCTTAAGGTGTCTTTCTATCTTGGTGTCAGAAAGCGCATTCGGACTTTCCTTTTCGTAATAATTTAAGGCGGCGGCCATAGCAATCGGATAGGCTAATGGCCCAAGTTTTGAATAAGACACCCATTGATCGCCTATCTTTATGGCATAAGGAATCCGACCAGCCTGATAGAATAACTCCCTGTCTTTCTTGCCTCGCGGCAAGCTCCAAGTTGTTCGACCATTCATCGCCAGATATGATGCACCGGCAAAGACCATTGATCCAATAATCGTCTTCCCGATTTGCTCTGATTTATCCTTTGACCCTTTCAATGTTAGGGCTCCAGCTGGCGAATACTCAATGCCCTGTTTTAAGATGTTCATCGGAGTTTGCACAAAACGAATAAACCAGCTCGCCCCCGGAACTTCGCGCAACCGATAAACAGCACTTGTCAACTTGTCAATCGTAGACAACAAATCACCTTGACCACTCTTATTCTCTGGGTCCAATGGTTGGCGGAAAACATAATAGGCTGCTCTTTTTTTAGCCTCTTTCTCTATTCCAACCTTCGCTTTATCGTCTAAGGGGACTCCCTGCCTCCCAGCTCGCTCTGCCAGGGCCTCCATCTCGCCGCCTTCAATCAGTGTCCTAAAGAAGACGTCCGACGCTTCTAGTGCTCGCAGAACATGCTTACCAAGCCCTAAAGTCGCTATCTCAACTTTTATATCTTTGGTCGGCAAGTGCTTTACATCTGGTCGCTCAATAAAAGTTTTCCCTTGCAAGGCTTTCACTAATCCATCGAAGGCATCTGGGAAAGCATTGATAGCCCCCTTATAGAATTGCGGGATTTCTGACATGTAATGCTGTCGTTCTTTTCCAGTCAAGGCTGATCCGACCATGTCCACGGTCCCACTGGCCAGGCGAGTAATTGGATTAAGCCCAGCCATCTGAATCAAGTTGCTAGTCGCATTCACAATATGAGTCTTGGGCGAAGATAAGATATTCATATAGGCGAACTCATCTAAGACCTCATACCATTTCGGCTTAACGAACTTTCGGTAGAAGGTTGCAACCTGATCCTGATCTGTGAAATCCACACCCTTGGCCGCATCTTGAATTTCTTCATTGGTCTTGCCTATTTCAATGAGCTTCTTAATAATTTTGGTCTTAACGGTCGCGTACTCCGGCATGGCATTGATCTTCATGGATTCCAAAAGCCGGGCAATATCAGTTCCGGTATTGGCTACCGTTCGCAAGCTAGTTAGGAATTCAGGGGTCAGCTCCTGCTGCTCTGCCAAAGCCGTCATGTGCTCGCGGGTCTTTAAAAGCTCTGCGGCAAATTTCAAGGTTTGATCGCGAGAAACGCCTTTGGTCAGAATCTCAACCTCTTTTGATTTCTCAATGACTTCCTCATGAGAGAGTTTCTTGCCAGTTTGATTCTGGATTTCTTCGGCGATTGCTTCGGTTGCTTTTCCTAGCGTAGTTTTAGCTTCTTCCGTGGCTTGTAAGCGTTCAAGATTGACTGCGGCTTCTGGCGGCTCGTAGCCATCGGGAAGATCACCTAACCCTTTCGACGGTGGCTCCGACGGAGGATTGACGTTACTCCCTTCACCTGTTAGAATTGTATTGCCAGACGAAAGTGCGGTAGGTGCCGCCCCTTGGGGACTATTGGTTGCCGAGGTCATGAGGCCAAGATCAACCTCTCGTCTGGCCCCTTCTGCATCCTCATAGGGCTTAAGCTTCTCAAGCCCGACTTGAACAATCTTCCCCGCCTGATTGATTGTCGCCATTTTTCCAGTGATACGAATAAGCTTGGCTACGTCGCTTCCGACCTTAACCAAATCGCCTTCATTGAACGGAATCAACATCCCGCCTGACTCATTGGCGAGCATTCCGACCGGACCACGTGATGGCTGCGCTTCCATGCCACTTCGGAAAGCATCAAAGAGCTTGTCCCAAAACCCGCCGCGCGTCTGCATAATCTTTTCGTAAGATTCCCGGATTTTAATAAAATCCTCTGGATTTCCCCCTCGATCTGGATGGGCCTCTAGGGCTTTATTTCTCCATGCTTTGACCACTTCAGAAGTCTTAGCGTTAGGCTGTATCCCAAGGTCGGCGAATGCTTCCGTCAACTTTTCTTCGGACTTGAAGATTTCTTTAAGTAGGGTCGACCGGACATCCTCTGGCAATTTAGAAAGCGTTTTGTTGATAAGAACAGGACCGAATTTCTCAACACCATAAGCCCCAAGCCAGCCTGAAGGCTTAGTCCCAAACTCCAACAGTTCAGACGGCGCGAATTCTGTCACGAACCAGGGGACAAAACTCGCCCACTTGGGCGCCTTAGCATAGAATTGGTCCATCTTCTCGGTAAATCCTTTGTGACTTTCGCGCCAAAGGTCAGACCATGGCTTATACGTTTGAGCCACAACATTGGCCGCTTCTTCCGGGGAAGAAGGCTTGTTAATCCCAAGCGCAATGTCTGGGCGTGTGGCAAAAAGTTTCATCGCCTTTTGGCCATACCCCATATAAGAACCAATTGCATTAAAAGCCTGCTTAAGCTGCTTGAGTGGGAAGCGATTCACATAGTAATCTTCTGGCTTTTCCCCCTTGATACCCGTATGAACGTCAAATTCAATTTCGTCATCGGTCATCGTGCGAGGGTATGTCTTAACAATTCCCGGATCAGTAATAAAAACTGTCTGGGAATCGCTCGGATTACTCTTGGCTTTGGTCTGAAGTTGCGGGCTCATCGTCATCAATCATTATTTGGTTTAAGCTGTCATAGATCGTCTCAAGACTGCCATCTTCGCCGATCACTTTATTAGGAACCGCCGGCATGTTCCCAATTGCCGGGTATCGCTCAATTGCTGCATTCCTCAAGACTGCGTTTCCAATCATTTTGACGTCTTGGCCGCTTGCCTGCCGACGGTGTTTTTTGGCTAAAAACTCGCTATACATAGCGGTCATAGGCAAAACGTCACTGGTCTGGTACAGGTCAGCCACGGCTTTAAGCGACTTGATAATGTCTTGGGCTTCCAGGCTCCCATAAATTGCAGCTCCTCGCTCTTTAGCGACACCCACTAGGATAGCTAACCGATCTCGGCTAATATCCCCGGCCCCTTGTCCTCGCAAAGATTTAATCAAGAATTCGCTGATTTCCTGTTGATTGTTCGAAGAAAGAACGCTTTTTACCATATCCATATAGTAAACATCATTAAGATGTGTGGGAGTATACTGCCCATCAGACCGGACATAACGGTTAATCGCCTCTGCCAAGTCTGGATCATGAGCGGCTATGCTGCGCACTTCTTCCTCTGCGTTAGCCCAATCAATTTCACCGTTGGCGACCCTAGTTAAATAATCAAAACGATTATTAATCTTCTGCTCGGCCTCTAATCGTTTAGCCTGTTCAGCCATATTCTTAACGCCTGTCTTGATCCTGCTCTGTAAATCGGCATAGGATTCTTCCGATAATTTGTCTTTGACGCCTTCTAACAAAGCCAAAGCTTTCTGAGCATCGCCGGTCGTTTTAAGCGTTGCCAAAATAGGTTTAGCAGCTAGTTGACCAGCTACTGCTGTTCTTTTGTATTCGCTGGTTTCTGGGTCAAAACCACTCAACACATTGATTTGATCTTGTGTCTGCTGCGCTCGGTCAATAGCCACGTTCAAAAGTTGAACATCCTGAATTCCGGCTGCGTCAGAAATCTGCTGATGTAAGTTTCCCGATTGACGGCTAATCATCGCGACCTTCCCTTGAGCCGCTTCGTGTCGAATGGTCATTTGACGAGCAGTTAAATAATGTTGATCCATTTGCCCAGAAATTCTCGCCTGACCGTCCGTAGTAATCGCCTGAGATAAATATTTTTGGCGAATATCACGATACTTTTTATCAAATTCTTCTGTTGCCCCCTCAGCTTGTTCAAGGCTGCGAGTCAAAATTCCTTTGGGTCTCTGGACTTTCTGACCATTGACGTCGATCGTTTCAGGCGTTTCGTCAAAAAGTGTACCTTGTATTTCCTTTCTGAAATCTGTGTCCAATTGGGCTAAATGTGCATCGAGCTTCTGTTGTTCTCTTTCGTGGATATGCTTGGCCAAAAGCTCGCTAATCCTCATACCCGTTCGTCCCAAATTCTGATTGGATTCATAGACCTGTTCACCAAAAGCCGCGCGGACAACTCCAGGTTGCCTTGGCATAGGCACGTTAGCCGTTGTCGGGCTCACTTGTCTTTCTGCTATGGGGATACGGATCGCCATTATTTTCTCTTTAAGAAATTGTATTGATAGGCCGTCGTTGCGGCCGTGCCTAAAAGCGTTGAAAAGGCGTTGGTTTTTCCTGCTCTCCGTGCGTTTCTGCTGGCATAACGATATTGGTCAGCCTCAGCCCGAGCGGCATAATCCTGGTAGTTAGCATCGGTCTGGGCCTCCCATGCACGAGTATTCGCGTTATACCGGATCGCAAGCTCGTCCATGTCCTGCTTGCTCAATGTATCGGTTGCAATGTCTTGGGCTGTTACGGAAGAAGCGTCGATTCCATTGGCCGCCAGAGCTGCCCGTTGAGATGCTGACATCTGCGCTCCGGCGGTCTTCAAATCCTTGATCTGGTGTGATGCCAAATCTTGGATGACTTTTGCTTGCTGCTTGCCGCGTTCCAGCGCAAGTTGTCCTTGCTGGGCGCTCTGATTAGAGAGATAGTTATAATACTGCCCCTCAGAGTTGCCTTGTTGATATTGGTTATAAGCTGAATAAACTCCTGCGGCAGCACTCAAGCCGATGACAGCAACTGGACTACACATTTATTGACCTCGCTTGAAAGAGAAAAAGTGAAATGGCAAACTTTCGGCCCCGTACGGCTTTGCGTCCTCGATCTTAGCCCCACAGAATTTGAGCCACTCAATAGATTTCTGGTTGCGGGCGTCCACATAATTAAACAGAAACGGATAATACTCGAGCATCATCTGCACGAATTGCCGGCTATGCCGAGCGAATCGACGCTTGATCCTATCTAAACCATCCGAGGCTAACAACCAAACAACCGCGCGGTTGCCTAAAATTGATTCCGGATTAATCCCAAACATCGCAATCGGCTCCCCCTGATCCTCAACCGTCAACGCTAAAATGGACTTTGCTAATGATAATTTCAGTGCTTCCTTGGGCGTAAGATGATCCGACGCCCAAATCTCCTGAACATCCGAATCCCGCAACACCAATCTGTCCGCGTCACTCGGGCAAGTTCGCCGTACAATGATACCGTCCTGATTGTAAAAGACCTCATTGCGCAACGAAACTAACCTCTGGAATGATTGCCGAAATCGTAACCGGTAACGGGTCACTCTGGCGGAAGAATATCCTCCCTCCGTCCTCGTATCCAGCACCGAGAGTTTCGCGAACGTCCCGGCTAAAAAGCTCCGGCGGATGTCCCAACGCTGTGCGAACCGGCAAGAATGCCTCATATATCGTGTCTTCGTTTGGTCCTATATATCCACCTCGACTATTGATAACGCGGAATGTCACCATGCCGATCTTAACGGGCTTGCCTTGGATGGTTCCTCCCCGCAAAGGAACTTCTATATTCAATGTTTCTAAATCGGATTTGTAAGGTAATCCTACATGCACGCGAGAACAAGCACGGCTCAGAGTAATCTGTCCGCTGCTGACTGTCTGCTGCGGGTATACCTCACCATTGCCTAAGATGGCCACGGTCCGACCATTCAAATGAGTCAATCCCGAGAAGGTCGTAAAACATTTCCTAGCTTTACCGCCAGATGTATATGCACCGTAGGACGTACCGTTAACATTGGCGCCAGTATGTTCGTCAGTTAGGGCGAACGTGTTTGCTGTCGCACTGGCAACCTTGTAACGATTACCGTTTAGCTGGGTCATTCCAGCGACATCAGAAATATCAACCAAATTCCCATTGCTAAACCCATGTCCAGCCGCTGAGATAACGATCGGGTTAGCCTGGGACGCCGCCGTAATCGAAACAGGGCTATCATGACTAATCCCACAATCAACAAAAAACTGGTCCTGTGCATCAGTTGATGCCATGCGCTGCGACATGCGCTCAATAAATCGGGAGCTACCACGCTTGACGGCAAGCCAGACCTCATCGAAACCATCCCCTGGGACAACACAAACCGATTCCACATCGCCATCGGTGTCATGCCAGGACCAGGCGGCAACTTCCTGTTCTTGCATATATGTGAGCGCCAAGAGGACGCCGTCGTCTCTGACCATCCACACAATGCTGTCCGGGTCCTGCTGATAGGCCATTTCCAAAATTGTGTAGCCAGAAAAACGGTGCCGGAACAATACAGCCAAGTCAGAGCCATCGAAACTATCACTCTCAAACCTAAAAGCGAAGTCACGTGGAACATTGCCGTTAGCCTGCATGTAGATAATTCGATTGCCGATTACAATTGGAATAACCCCCGATGAGCCGCGATAGCCTTGGATTTTGGCGAAAATGTTAGTAGGCGTAAAAACGTCCGAAGAAGCACTTACCCGCCACTCTGACCCAGAGGTGAACGCGACAATATCCCCTAAAGAAACCAGTCCATTAACGGCGTTTAATTGTCGGCTTAATAGATTGACGCTGATTGAATCCGTATCCAATAGCGTCGAATTCCGGCCAAAACTTGTATAAACACCTGTGCGGGACATCCAAATCGTCATGGGTTCTGCGTCAGTTGACGCAAAGACTAGCCGATCTTGATGGAACACGCCCACCCTCGGCCAACCCCGATAATTGGACCAAGATCCTTCTGACCAGGATGTTGTCTGCGCAGTAGACGCGATTGCCTGCAAGACAGTCGCATTGACAGAAATGTTGCTTGTATAGCTTGTGACTTTAACAATCCCTTCCTGATAAAAAGGGTCTGTCGTCAAATCAATATTGGCCGTGCCACTGGTATAAGAATAAAAATTGATCCGGATCAAAAAGGGTTCGGTGTTGGTTTCCGGGTCTTCGGTGCCGCTCGTATTTGCGTTAAAATCATTCGCCGAAGCGAAAACCCGCAAAACTGTCCAAGTCGTTCCCCCATCCGTTGACTTCTCAATCTTGAATTTACCGGTCCAGGTGCCATGTGTGATAATGCGCCAGGTCGTAAAGCACTTGATTGAGCTTGAGGTGGTCGCAGAAGTAAACGCGGTCGAAACTGCCTGCCCTTCGACATAATGCCGGAGCTTAAACAAGGCTCCGACATGCAGAGAGTTAAAAACCGCCGATGTGGCACTTAAAGTAATGCTTCCTGTCACAGCCGAAGCCGCTAAAGACAAAGAATCCAGAATATTCTCTGGCATAAAAGGACCATCGGTCGGCGCGTAGAGATCAATGACCCAATCAGTATTGCCATATCTAGTTAGAGTCCGAGTCTGATAATCTGGGTGCAAAATGTACATCACATCTGCGGACCGCTCAAATTTTAAATCCCGCAAATCACTCTCAGAGTATGGCGACGGAATCTCGTAGATGCTACCAGTCAGCGCATACCAATAAGTTGCGTTGGGCGGCTGTTGGTTGGTGTGCGCTGCGATGCAATAGTAATTGACTCCTGACCGTGACGCCAAATCTCCGACCGTGTAGGCGGTCGCACCTGACCACGCCGTGACACTGCTGACCGCAATCTGCGCTTGATCGGTATAGAATCGAATGTATTGATGGCCGAATTCCAGCACATAAGCCTGGTCGCGGGAGAAAATAAACGGCACAACAATTGCCATCTTGTCGGAGTATTTCTGGCTGGCTACATACTTCCAGCCTGGCCGGTTGCTGGCCCCGCCTTCTGGGTGAATCAAAAAATTCCGGCACCGACGCAAACCCGAGGAATATTTCTGAATATCAACGCGAGGATAAATCGCCGGTGAATATTCACCTCCGGCAAACGTTGGTTGTAATAGTGTTATCGTAGACATGTCACCTGCAATTTTGGTAGCCAGAAACTTGTGAAGGTTTCTTGACCTTTTCTGACCAGCTTACGCGCTTGGCCTCATTGACATAGGCGTTAGAAATTTCCATGAGCTTAAGCCCTTTTTGCACATCGCCCAATAGCGTGTGTGCCATCATCGCCGCCAGACGAAACGAAAACGCAACAATAAATGTGGAACTCCAAATGCTTGTATCTTGGACTTTATAGGTATATTCGCAGTAGGCTTCTTCCAAATTCGAGACAATCGCCCGCTTGTTGGGGCCCGGCAAGAAAACCGTGTCAAACTCTTGGGTATCTTTTTCCTCGGCTGTGGCTTCATTGAAGACAGCCCAGACTGTCGCAGCCTTGGATGGATAGGCATAAACATAGAGCCATCCGGCCACCAGACTGTCAGGGTCTGGGGTCCGACCCACGGACAAAAACGGCGTGGATAAAAATCCTTCAACTAAAAACCCGCCATCGTTTTCGACTTCTGTCGTGGTTAATTCCGCTAAAACCCCGATCGTGGTTGCAAACGGCCAACGATGCTCGCCAAATAACGCATCCCTGGTTGGGTCAAATGCATGATTGATCGCCCGAACTGTTGGGTTTTGGTTATCCGTCAATGCAGAAATAGGGTTCATCCCTAGTTGCTGCAACGCCAAATTGGCAATTTGTACTTTTGAGGACATAGTTGACCTCGGTTAAGGAGCGCGGGAGAGGGCCTTTTAAGACCCCCTCCCTGAGCACTCAGTGTTTAGACTTGCCCTTTTTGAAAGCCTTGCCGGCTGTCATAGGCGTTTCCGGATTAGGGTCAAATCCCGCCGCCATCCCTGTCGGTGGGATTTTCGTCTGGACGGCCATCTGCGACAGGGCCATCTTTTCATCCGAGGATTGCGGGGCCTGGACAGGTTCGCCGTCCAGTCGTTTGAAATGATGCGGTGGGTTTTCCCCTTCCGCAATTTCGACGATATCGCCCCGCCGCCAATACCTTTTTTGAAAACCATAACAATCGCGCAAGACTTCGTATTTAGGCATTTCTAATCTCCTTAGATGTTGTGCAATCTGTTAATGTCAGGATCGCTGACCAATCCCCAAGTGACCTTCCCGGCCGATATGTTGCTTCCACCGGCAACCGCATAAGCGCGGATGTATCGCTTGGCACCTGTAGGAACGCGCACCCTGTATGCGATATATCCAGCCACCAGCGTATCCTTGGAAATCGCGCTGGTTGCAGCCAGGGTCACGGCATCGGACGACGTGAACCCTTCGGCCGTGTCAGACTGCAATTGGAATGTCACTGTTGCTGCACCGGCCGCCGTTGCAAAAGCGGTCGTCACAACAACAACAAACCAGTTTGACTTGATGGCATCGCCAGCCGCTAAGGTGTCGATGACATTGGTTGACGCAGCGCTCGTCGTAATCGCCTGGGCGTCTCCCAGAAGTAAGCTTTTATCAAGAATCATTTCTATATCTCCTCTCTGCGTTAGGCAGTTAATTACGAGCTGGTTGTAATCCGGGATTCGGCCACAGTCAGGCTGTCGATTCTGCGAATCGGCACACCGTAGTAGCTAAATTGCCGACGCCCAAATCCACCTGGTCCGACTACGTTTTCAACCGACAAAGCAGCGTTGGTCTTATTTTCCAGCTTCACGCGCAACATCGAGCTTGCCCGGCGATTCATGTAAAAGACCGGCCGATAATCCCCGCCAGGAGGCAGAAGATCAAGAGCCATGGACATGTATTTGGTGATGTTGGCAGAGTTATCGGTAGAATCTCCGGCAGTTTCTAGATTGCTAATGTCGATATTACAGATACGCACGACATGGCGATAATCTTCGACAACAATTCCAGCTTTCCATTGCATCCAAGAGACATAAGCTCTCATATATGCGCCGGTGCTCGTGTTCTCGAGGATGTCCTGAATACCCCGGTCTTCATGCACCAAACCAGCTTTGCTGCCCTTGGGATAAATCCCGTAAACCTTGCCCGGGCCCCAGCACACAAGCCAGATGGATGTGTTGTCAGTTCCTGTGCCCTGACCATCAATTAATTGTGTATAGGAAGATACAGCCGTGTTTAGCGTATAAAAGCGAGTCGCTAACCCATTGAATTCTTTGGGTTCAACCGACGAATCGCCGTAGATCATGATGCGGGAAAGCTCGTCCATGAAACCTTGAATCATGGGTTTGTCTTGGGAAAGACGAAAGGCCGCTGTGTTTCCGTTTAAGCTGGCCACATCTACGTCAATGTGGTTGCGGTTTTCCAAAATCGCGCACGCATCCACGATTTGACCAGTGGTCGATTTGGTAGGTACGACACCGCCGTTGAGTAAACGAAGTGTCGGCGTAGGTTTGCTGGTGCGATAGTTCGATTGATGGCCGGTCGGCAAGTTGCCTTCCATCCAGGGAATATCGTCTAAAATGTCGTTGTACTGTTGCAGGATTTCCGCAACGGTGCCAACGCTGCCGTTGGGGTCCATGATGCGGGCCACATCCACGAGCGTTGGGTAAACAGTTGATAAAGTTGCCATTGGTTGGGTCTCCTTATTGATTCATAGTCGGATACAATGTCTTTGTGGGGTCCGACGCTGTTTTCTGATATTTGGAATCAACGAAAGAGTCCTGGCTAATGAGCTCGCCCACCTTGGCGAAGAACCGGACAAGGTGAATGTGATTTCCAACCCCTGTCTCGTTTAAGACCTGTCGAAGTTCTGGGCTTCCGAATTTCTCAATAGCCTTGGCCGCTTTTGCCAACTCTTTGTCGGCATTGGCACCCAAAGCTTTGGTGGTTTCAGATTTCCAGTTCTCCACCGTCGTCTTGTACTCATTAATGGCCGCTTGCTGCTGCGCTTCCATCTGTTGCTTGATGACAGGTGCGTAGGCGTCGGCCAATTTCTGAGCGCCTTCTTGCGAAATCCCCAGCTCCTTAAAGATCGGCGTAAACGTATCAAGCATGGCCTGATCGATTGCCATTCCTTCAGGGGCCTTGATTTCGTACTTCTCGGGTACGTTCTTGGCGGGTTGCTCTTTACCTTCAGACTCTTTTGTTTCCTGGTTTTCCTTACCCCCCAACAACGTCCCCTCGTCAGTACCCTCAACCGCTTTGTCAGGCGCTTGAGGCTGCTGGACCGCTGATGTGGTTTGCTGCTCGGCTGATGCCGCCGTGGCTGGTGTTTCAGACATGGTTAAAGCTCCTTTTGTTTCTGCTCTTCTTGATCCCTCAGCTCTTCTTTCCGAGCTTCGGACTTGTGCTCGTCTTGCATTTGCTTAAACTTGGCTGGGTCAGCCTCCATGATGTCGCTAAAAATCCTTAGTCCCAGAGAGCGCATCCCTTCGTTGAAATTCGTCTGATCGTTCTGGCCTGCTCCGGCAAAAGAGCTGTGAAAAACGCCACCGTCTGCCATGAGCCCCCAGAGATATCGACGCCCTTCGGCTTTCTCGAGAATCTTTCGGATGTCGGAAACATCGCGTTCCCTTTTCTCTCGGCGCCTGTCTTCAATCTTTTTCCTGGCTTCATCCAAAAACTCCATCACGCCGCAACTCCCTGCATAATCCCGTCTAAGGCGCTGCCCTGGCCCATCTTGGAGTCCGCGAGCTTTTTGGTTGTGTCTGCGGCGGAGTTGGCCATTTCGGTCGCTGCGGCCGCTTGCTGCATCTGGGCGCGCTGTTGACGTTCTGCTGCCAAGGCTTGCGGGTCTTTAAGCAATTTGGCCGGCATACCTTCTAAGTCCGCGACTTCCCGGATGACCTCATCCAAATCAATAACCTCCATCGCTGCTGGATTGGCTGTAGCCGCTACAATCTCGCTGGCTAACCCTAAAGTCCGTTGGATAGCGCTGACACCAATCGCCCTTTGCGCTTGCGCGAGGATCGAAATGTATTGAATCTTGACCTTCATCCCTTGAATTTCCGGTGGGGGCTCTGGAATAAGACCGTTTTCTTGGCAAATGTCGAAGATAATCTCTAGGGTCGGAGTGAGCATTTCCTCGTCGAGCTTGTGCAAGATAGGCCCCATCATCATGACCTTTTCTTGCTGGCGCTCGGCGACTTCGGTTGCGGTCATGTTCGTCTTATCGACGTTCATGAGCATGAGGAACAGATTCACAAAGTAGTAACGATCGATCGCGTCTTTAAGACCATTGATGAGTTCAATAAACGAATCTAAGCGGGGATCAATCTGATAGGCGGGCTTTAACCCAGCATTAGGTGTCGTGGCACTGGTTCGCGAGATTCCACCAGGCAAAAGATTGACAGAGCCCTCCACACTTCCATCGGCTTGCATGGGCGGGTTATGGAGTTTCTCTTGAGCCAGGAGCTTATCTAGGACGGTCTTTTGTAACTGTTTGACATCGCCTAAAAGATTCCAGCCTGGACCGTAACCGTAGACTTGATCGGTTGTGGTGGTTTCCCATCGAGGGGCAACAACAGGGAATCTCCGATAACCGCGGATAGCTAAGAATTGGTCGGTGCCCTCGCCGGATTCCCAATAACATGACCGATAGGCCATGTTTTTGACGTCTACAAATCCGGGAAACCGATCGTCGTTGGGTTCAATCAGGTGGCAAATCAACACCCATCGATCAACCTGATTGTTCTGATAGTCGGCCTTGACCCGCATGGAGCAGCTTTCCAGGCCAAACGTTTCGACAACTTGGCCGACCTGCATCCAGAATTTACGGGCAAAGGTGTTAATCCGGCCCTTATCATCGGCGCCCAGATAGTATTCGCCGGCTGTAAAACTCCGTGCCCGGATCACTTCATCAAAATCTTCGTTGATGATGTAACAGCCGGTCCCGAATATCCCGAGCTCTTTATAGATTGAATAAAAAACGCCATAGATGTTGCTGCCCTCGCACACCGACAGAAGAATCTTTTGAACCTGATCAAGCCATCTGCGGACATGCGGCCTCGCGGAAAGTTCAGGGTCTTCCATGACCGGTTTAAACCACTCCTGTGATTTGTTGGTCATGCCAGACGACAAGCCGCTTGCGAGGATTTCACAAGCCCGCGTTGCGTGACCGTCCAGAATAGTTTTGTGGTCAATCATCTGGCCGATAGCCGAACGCGACTCATCAAACCGGCCACGTTTAGGCGCAATGTACTTAGACAGGTCTTTGTAAGCAGGAATAAACGCCTGGTTTTCCTGCCTAAGAGCCTCTAATCTTTTGACGCATTCGCTTTTTCTGTTGATGGCAACCATTACGCACCTAGCTTGTCTTTGCCCAGAAGAGTGGCGGACCAAAGATTTGGCCCTGATCCAGTGATTCCCCGCGATGAGGTTTTGATCGTTCCGGCAAACCCGGCCCGTTGCAGCTCAAGTCGTTTCCTACGCGCCTCGTTGCTGGCTTGTGGCGAAACTTCCGAAGGTGTCGGTGTTGGCGTTGGGGGTGGCGTCAACGTGGGTGGTGGTGTCTGAACTGGCGGCGCTGATTGTGCTGGCGGCTTGGGGCTTCCGAAACACATGGTTTTTCTCCTTTTTTGCAACCAACAAAAAAAGCCTTGGACTATGCTTGTGCACAAGTCCAAGGCTTTAAAATTGCTGGTGCTGCTCCCTCATCCGTTCATGACGCGGATGGGTTTATCGGTTGTCCTAAATTATTATCTTTTCACACCCATGTAAAAAGGTCTTCGGCCGTTGCTGGGTTTCTTTTTAGGCGGCGCGGTTTTTTCTCGAAAGTTCTCAATGGCTTGCATCAAATCTTTTTCTTGGCCAATATATAAATTCTCGCTGGCTCGATCGATATAGCTCTTGGCCATATTGTTGTCGCCCATCATATGACAACAGAGAGCCGCGTTGTAAAGCATCCGGAAGTCGTTGGGGTTCTTCTCCAGGCCCTTTCGGGTTGCTTCCCAGGCACCCAACACATCACCACGCTGGAACAGCTGTAGCGCTTGCCCGTGCCTCAGTACGACATTTTCCGGATAGAAATAGGTGTGATAGTCCCAAAGTGCGTCTAGATCACGGTACATCCTTAGCGTAACCGTTAAGTTAGCCACGTAGTAACCAAGAAGTGCTAAGGCAATCGGCGCCGGCAGATGAGCCACAAAAAACATCACGAAAACATTCGGGAGTGCGATATAACGATCAGCCAGGGTCTGCACACCCGGGAAAAACGCGCACCATTGTAATGTTCCCAGCATGGCAAACAGTGCCATCCATCGGTATTCGCCTGCGAAAGCAATGCCAATAACAGAGCCACCGAGGAATGCCACACCTTGCCAGAAATCAAAATTAAAAGCATAAGCGTCTTTGTTGCCCTCAATCGTATTGCCCCAGCTATTGAGCTGTGGGTAAACAAAAAGCGTCCGGCCTGGAAAAAGCATTCGTCGGACATAAAACCCGTAGCATTTCACGACAACGATAAGCCGCTTTACCGACCAATTGCGGACATCCGGCGATAAAATCTTTTCGAGCCTATCAAGATACTTTTGGCGCATGTGTTTTCTTAAAACGAAACACGCACACGGAATCAAAAGACATCCCCAGGGCCCGAAAATAATCGGCGCGAGGATAGCGCTCTCTTGCAGGATACCCGTTAATGGCCACAGAATGAGCCCTGCTGGCCCAATCAATAGCATTGCCAGCACTAAGAACACATTGATTGCATACCGCCGGCCATTGAGCCACACAGCCGTTTGATGGTTAGCCGGATGGGCAGCGTACAACAGAGCTGCCATGAACGAAACCGCATTAGACCCAAAAGCACCAAAGATCATTAAACAATTGACGATGTGCAAAATTAGCGTGACAAGATGATCTCTTGCCACATCCAATCCAAATGTTCCACCACCATATAGCCGGCGTGAAATATGTACCCACCAAGGACCGTCTTTCTTAAATAAACCATTTTTGATATTTTGATAATGTGACCAATCATCGACCACAAGCCCAAACGTCACAGCCTTGCGGTATAAAAACAGGTTGAAAGCGATGATGGCTAAAACAAAATTCATCATAGGGCGCGCAGCCTTTCCTGCTCTCTTGCATGCTCGGTCACATCCCCAGCCGATGGAAAATCAGGCCAAATGTTTCGTGGGGTTTCTCGGTTTGATTTCCGCAGCTCGTCTCTGATCTGCTCTAAAAGCGTGTAGTTGTAACGGCTCCAATGCGTCGCATGTTCGACATTTAGGAAATCCAAGGTTTTGCCCATGTGGTGCACAGCCACGTAGCCAAAGATCACAAGAACGGGAACCGACACCGCAAACATTGCTACCAGAATCCACGGGTTAGTCAGTTTGAGCGCATAATAGACGGCCAGAATCGCCATGACCAAATACCGCGCCTCATTAAGCAAGGCAAGCCCACGCTGAACGTAAAAGTAATATCGGACCAATCTGTTTTTAACTCCGGAATAATAGTCGGGTTTGCTCATTATTGAACCTGCGCCAAGGGCGACAATGGGTTATAGTTTGATTGCTCAGTTTGGATATTTCCCCTGAGTGGGTCATAAGGCTCGGTGCGCTTGGTCAGCGTCTCAAATTGTCTTTGGCTCTTGTTGGGAACTGGAAATGCAAAGGTTAACGCCAGCCCGTCCCCGTCATCCGGAGAATCAAGCCCGCGATCTTTCATGTCATCCTTGGACTCCAAAAGCATCTTGCCGGCTTTGGGACCAGTGGGAATTTCATAGGCTTCTGGTCCAATCAGATCGTTGATTAAGTCTTGATTGTCTGGGATAGCTCCACCCCCCTGCAACCATTCTTTCATCAATCCCCACATTTCAGTGCGCTTGTTAGCATACTTCGCATCAATTGCAGCGCCGCCAAACTCAACCATGCGCCAAGTTCGCTTCATCTGCTTACCAGCCGAATAAACGCCAGTGCCATAGCCGAAATCAATAAAGACCGCATCTGCTCGATACTCATCTTCGAACCGTGCAATATGACCAGCAACGAGAAAATCATCCTCGCCCTTGTTAAACGTGGCTAGCTTCTTAGACATAAGCCCCTGTCTCAGCCAAACAGTCGTATCATCACCAGACCAAGCCCGATCAATACCAATAATCACAGGAGCGAAATTATACTGGTTCTCACGTAGTTCCCGTCCCCTAGCAGCCTCAACAATGTCTGTCGGAATAAATTGATGATCAGATGCACGCGGGAATTGCCCTTTGACACGCACTCGAACAAAATCAGAATCCTCGCCATAGTCCTGAATCCATTTTTCAATCTGCTTTTTGTTGGATAATGTAACCGTGCGACTATCGATTTGACTATGTGACCAACGATGACGCAAAAGATTAAAACAGGCATGAAATCGGCCAGTGTTTCTCGTTGGGTTGCCAAAGGCAATCCAGAGGATTTCAGTCCCTTCGTCAGTCAAGGCCCCTTCAGTAACTTCCCAGATCACGTCAGGGATGGCAGATGCCTCATCAAAGATAATGACAATGCGCTTGCCTTTGTTGTGCATTCCAGCAAAAGCTTCGGTCTTGTGTTCAGACCAGGCCACCATGTCAAAACGCCAAGTCTTTTCGTGCTCTGGATCGACCGAATAGATCGCCGTGGCGGTAAATGTGAACCAATGCTTGACGATTGAGAGCCGGTGCCACTTAGCAAGCTCGGCCCATGTTTTAGTTTTTAACTGGACCTCTGTGTTAGCGGTAACAATGCCCTTCGTATCTTCAAACGTTGACAAAGCCCAAAGGATGATCCAAGCCACTAGAGCGGATTTACCAATACCGTGACCAGATGCGACAGCGATGAGAATAGCTTCTAGGGCTGTGATATGCCCAGCGCGGAGCTTCTCGCCAATCTCTTTTAGCTTCTCAGTCTGCCAGTTTTCTGGGCCTTTGCACTGAGCCAATTCACCACTGCCCCAATCAAACGCATAAAGCACAAAACCTAGTGGGTCTAGACTAAACTTCGCCATGTCCTCAACAAGCAACTGTTCAATCTCGTCTTTTTCGAGTGTTGGCATTAATTGAGCCCTGGCCTTGTATTAATTCTTTCTCTTGCAGACTTAAGACGCTCTGCTAATCTGTCCGAAATATCCACCTCTACTCGATCAGTAAACATTTTGAAATGTCTGCCTAGCGCTTCAAGCGCACGGACTTTGTCACAAAACTTGAGCTTTTTGGAGTCGCCAATGTATTCCTTGGTTTTATTTTCAGCATCCCATTCAAAAAGCTCCTCTGTGTCAATGGAAGCAATAGCCCTAGCAACCTCCTCGGGCATATCTTTGGGGTTTATCAGCTTCCCGTTAGCATCAAAAGCTTGGCGGATATCGCAAAACGCGATTACAGCAAGTTCTTTAACAACTCTATCAGCCGTAATCTGAACCCTCTCTTGCTGTTTAGCGATAAGGTCGTTGAGGTAGGTTTTAATGTGTGGCCGGGCAATCAATTGAGCAGCCACGACTTTGGCGGTCTTGGCAGAATAGCCGGCGCGAATGGCGGCCTGGGCGCCGTTGTGGTCAATCATATACTGCGCGCAGAACATCTTTTCTTTTCTGTTGATAGGTCGGCTCATTCGTCAGACTCAATCTCCCGTGCTGCTTGTTCGATCATTTGGCTTGCCACATGGAGTCTGCCCAGAATCCACATTGTGGCAATAAACAGAACTGGAACAGCGACGATGACACACAAAACAAGCATAGTCTCTCTCCAAAAAAAAAGACCTGCAACCGCTGCGCGCAGTGCAGGTCTTAGAAAAATTCCCAGGGGCCCGTCGGCCCGCTCACCCTATCTCCTATTGGACGAGCTCATATTAGAATTTTCTAATGTCGAAGTCATTAAAAAACACTATTTTTTTAGAGTGCGTTATATGACTTCATATAATTTTTGGAATAGTGGGGATTCTTTTTGCGCCATTCCCGCATCTGCGCTAGCTGGCGTTCCCGTCGACAGGCATGATTGCTACAACACGGGTCTAGTGTTCGCCGCTGTGTCCCGCGCGCGGGGAATTGTCCCAAGCACCCAGCGGCTCTGAATTTGCAAAATCTTATTTTTATCTTAGCTACCATTACCGTGATCTTGACAGTTTCTGGCATTCACACCTCCGGCATCTGAGTTAGATTCCAGTTCTCGAATGTGCTTCTTGATTTTGTAGATATCTTGACTATTCATAATTCCAGAAATGGAGACAAGCATTACGCCGAGACTTAGTGACATCCCCATCAAACCATCCCAATCGGTCATTTGCCCCTCCCCTCTTCGACAGAAGAATCACAAATCCCCTCGTATCTAGGATAATTTTTGCGTGGCTCCTCTATGTACTTTAGATTTAGATAGTCTTCCAATTTAGATAGTCTTCCAATTGAGATAGTCGCTTCTCAAGAAAGTTATGGTTTCGTTCCATTCTGGGAATTTTCCAGCTCATATCGTTAACTCTCCCTCTGATTTCCCTGATATCATTAAAACTGACAATCATACCAATGCCATAAATACACAGGACAAAAGAAATAAAAATATCTCTCCATCTACTCATTACGCCTCCGTTCTTTTACCTTCTGCACCTTAAACTCCCTCAGCTTCCGGTTAAACTCCGCAACGGCAATAGGGTCCTCGACGACAACCTGTCGGCCTTTGATAATCTTAATCATGGTTAGGTTGCGAGGCAGACTTGGCAGTGGTGTTGCTTTGATTGGTTTTCCCATTGGTTTTCTCTGCGTTTGTCATCAGCACTCGGCCTCTTAAAAATAGTTTATCCTTGCCAATTAGTTTCGCCTCCCAGGATGAATTTTCTTTGGGCGAAATCTCAACCGCCAACTCATCCGCCCTGATTGTGATATATTTTCCGTCGTAAATCGTAAACTTATCCCTGTAGGGCGTCGTGATCCGAAGCCAGGCGATGAGGATCAAGAGACAGATAAATAAGGTCAAGAATGTCCCCCAAGATTTATTCATAACCAGCTTCCCCACCAGCTACAAAAAATAAACTTAAGAATCTTCCGATTTACCTCGTCGGCCTGCTGCCGACGATTGTCCTCCATATCTTCCGGATGCCAGCGCCATTTAGATTGATATTCGGTGACGGTCATGGGATTTATTTTGCGCATTCTCCGTTAATCTTGGTCGGTCGATTTCTTCCTGTATTTCATCTCGCCTCCGTCAGGTGGTTAAATTGCATGATTCGCTCGCCGATCCATTTCGCCACAGGAACCGTAACAGCATTGCCTAAAATTATTCCTCTATTTTTGTGAAATTGATCGGGAATCCCTGTAACCGTTCTTTTTCCGTCGGGGTTAACTTCCGCAATATAATTCGACTCCCATATCCTTCCACGGACCCCGCACTTATCGGTGTCGATTGTATGGGCGACGATATTGTTTTCGTTTCCGAATTGTCCGATGGGTTGACTGTTGTAATCAGATGCTTTAATGACTGAAGCGACAAGATTTTTACTGCTCGGGTCTTGTCTTTCTCCGTCTCTTGTAGAAATACATAGCCCGACCGACTCCATTTTTCTGTTCTTCTTATGATGCCCAAGACCGCTTTTTTGCTCAAATAATATTTCGGGGGGACATTGACCTCCAAGGCGTCCGACAATGAACAGACGACGACGTTGTTGAGCGACTCCGAAGAATTTACTGTCCAGAATTCGCCATTGATACCCATACCCGCTTTGGGCCAACTCCCGCAGGACAATTGCAAAGTCCCGCCCTCCGTTAATCGAAAGGAGTCTGGGAACATTCTCAATGAGTATCCATTCTGGAACAACCAAGTTGACAATTCGCATAGCTTCGAAAAAGAGTCCGCTGCGGGTGCCTGATAATCCCGTCGATTTGCGATTAGCGATTGAAAGGTCTTGACATGGGAATCCGAAGCAAACAAGGTCGATATGTTTGTATGTTTTGGGACTTTTGGCCAATGCTTCTTCAAGATTTTCAAAGCATATGGCATTATTTCTACTTGACCGACGCATTCAAACCCCGCTTGTTCAAGACCCAGATCAAAACCACCTCCACCGCTAAAAAGGCTGAGAAATTTCACATACATTCCTTTCCATCAACCCGTTTAAACTCAATCACCCAGACCCAGGGGTTTTGGTTCCATGCGTCTGGACCGTGAATCTTTTCCCACAAATATTTAAATACCGCTCGTCTTGTCTGGGTAAAGGTAAGCATGACACCTTCCGCGATAGCATCCTCCTCGCTAATCTCCTGCAATCTTTCCATCCTAACATTGACGATCTCCAACGTGATTCTGCTGGCCCATCGGGGCATGTGGATAGGGGATTTGTGTCCAAACTTATCATTATTGCCTCTCCATAATCGAGAGGCCCAAAATCTATCTGTTTGTTTTTTATACCATCCATCATTTTGATAAAACTCAAATTCTTCTTTGTACAAAAACCTTGGCCAATAAGGATCAGTCGGACAATCAACAAGATAAAGACTTTCCCGAACCCAAAGCCGGTCTCCGGGCTGACCGTAAGGACACTTACACCCCCATTCCCCGTATTCGTCATAAACACCATATATTTCAGGCCCGGCATCCAACATCCCATACTCATCTTCAATCATTGGCGCAAACATCTCCGGGCCGTGGATAGCCGATTTATCTATATCATCTGGCGGAGGATCCCTCATGATCCTCCGCGTCTGCGTCTTCCTCCCGTCAAGGATCGCTCGAACCATTTCTCCGCTGAATATGATGGGGCGTTCTTTCATCCCTCACCGTCCTTCCGCTGATGGGGCCGAAGATTAAGAGATTTTTCTCTAATCTTAACCTTGTCGATTGATATTCACGTTCCTTCCTCCGAAAACCTCGCATCGATCTCCTCCTGTGTGCATCCTGCTAACAACCTCAAAATCTCTCTTGCATAACGCTGATAGGCCGGCCCCTCCGACCCCGTCGCCGACCACGCCGCCGACTTCGCCGACCACTCCGCCGACCCC
>Ga0196963_10000298_pt1 | contig 46054 bp, 54 predicted proteins | sample S1_5metaG_FD_148600 | JGI IMG/M metagenome (GOLD analysis project Ga0196963, IMG submission 148600) | Soil microbial communities from Anza Borrego desert, Southern California, United States - S1_5 | ecosystem: Environmental > Terrestrial > Soil > Desert | place: USA: California | collected... | reverse complement strand
CGTCGCGGAGGCTACCAAGGGCAAACCGGTATAGAGGGGCAGCAGTGGGAAGTTCAGTTTGAGGAAACGCTCGAGGGCCGCACGCACGTCGGTGACATGCCATCCGAAATGCCAGAACGCCGTGCGCGGTTGGGTCGGCGGCGGCGTCGCTACTTTGTTGAACAGCACCAGCACGTTGTTTGGCGAAGCAAGCGCGGGCTGGCCCTCAAACGTCGTTGGCGACGTGGACGGAAACGCCTTGGTGTAGAAGTCGATTGCGGCGTCGGGGTTGATCGAGTTGAGGTGGAGGTGATGGAAACCGGGAGCCGGAAGCGGGGAACCGGGAGCCGGGAGCGGCAAACCGGGAGCCGGGCGCCGAGAGCCCGGAACCGCCTGTGCATTCGAATGGCCCGGCGTCATCCCGAACGGCGTCGAGTCGTGCAGGCAGACGGCGGCGAGCAGCGCCGCTACTGCTCGAGACCGAGTGCCCATCGGATGCCGCCGTTGATGTGGGCACGGAACACCGGGTCGTTGCTCCAGATGTCGTCGCGATGCCCCAGCGAGGTATAAAACGAGCGTCCTTTGCCGTACTCGCGGACCCAGGCCTGCGGATAATCGCCGCCTTTGACCAGATGCGGCTGCTTGCTCATATCCATCGCCTCGGTGTCCAGGCTGAGCAGGACGCGGACGCGGTCGCGCGAGAATCCCATCGGAATCTTGTTCTTGAACAGCGTGTCGATGTTCTCGTTCGGCCTTGATAGATCCCACGGTGCGGAGCCGAAGACATAAAACTCGTCCACGAGCGGCCAGCTCGTTCCAAGCATTTTCGTCGCGGGATGTGTACTGTCTTCGACCTTCAGCACCGCGATGGTGCCTTGCGGCAGGTTGCGCTGGAAATACCCGCCGAGCATCTCGCCGAACTCCGGATAGTTATAGAAGGTGAGCGACGCGCAGTGCGCGCCGATGAAGCCTTTACCGCTGCGAACGAAGTTCAGCAGCATCGCTTTCTGGGCGTCGGTGAACGGCAGGTTACCGTTGGTCATCATCATGACGCCATCGAACTGCGCCAGGTATTCGGGCGTGAGAAACGTGAAATCAAGCTGCTTCGAATCCTGCTTGTAGCCTTCAACCGTCGTCACGTCGTAGCCGCCGGCCTTGCCGAGCTCGATCACCGCCTTTTCGGCGGGTCCAAGGCTCGTGTGTTTGTAGAGCGCGGCGTGCGTGAGGAACAACAGCTTTTTCGTGCCTTGGCCGAAGGCCGGAGGCTGAAGGCAGACGGTGCCGAGCACCAGGAGGACGATCGCGCGAGCGGTCATTGGCCCACCGCGTGCTTCGGTGTCTGCTCGCCCTTATGGCAGGTATAGCAGGTGACCCTGCCGAGGACGGATTCACCCTCTTTCGGTTTGTAGTCCGGGAAGTACTGCGTGTTGAGCGCTTTCGTCATGGCGAGCATCTGCCGCGCCTTCTGCTTCAGCGGCTTTTCCTCGCTGGCAAAATTGCCGCGCGCGTGACACGTATTACAGGTGACGCCCAGGCCCTGGACAATCAGGTTCATTTCCTCCTGAAATTGCTGCGCATACAGGCCGGTGAGGACCTTGACGTTGGGGCTTTCCACTATGGTCGGGGTTGGGGCTTGTGCCGCCACCCCGCCGGGCAGCATCAAACAGGCTGATGCAATCGTGAGAAAACGGCCGCGTTTCATGCCGCAAAGTATAGGGGTAACTTGCGCGATTTTCCTCGCGCGTGCTATATTCGTCAGGTTCTCGTGGGCCTAGGACACCCTATCTAGGTTCATTTGCTTCGTGACGCGCCTGAGTTGAATCCCGTCCGGCGGCCCGCAAGGTCGTAAGGCAGAGGGAGTCTTCGAGCGTCCGCCGAGGCCGAAAACAACACATTCAGTAGGGTTTTTCAGTTTCGGACGCCAAGCCCCGCATCCATCGATGCCCGGCTTTTAGGTCTGGAACACCACGCGCCTGTCGCGGCGGCAAACCGCTCGTTTGCTGCCAAACAGGGCGTGGGTGTTTTTCGTTTGATTGCGCGCGACGGAGACGTCCGTAAGCGTGCGATGGAGTGCTCGTGCCGACGATTAGTCAGCTGGTCCGTAAAGGACGCCAGAAGGTCGAGTGGAAGACCAAGTCACCGGCGTTGCAGAACAGCCCGCAAAAGCGCGGCGTCTGCGTGCGCGTGTTCACCCAGACCCCGAAGAAGCCGAACTCGGCACTTCGGAAGGTGGCGCGTGTCCGCCTGACCAACAAGATCGAAGTCACGACCTACATCCCAGGTGTCGGCCACAACCTGCAGGAGCACTCGCTGGTGCTGATTCGCGGCGGCCGCGTCAAGGATCTGCCGGGCGTTCGCTACCACGTCGTGCGCGGCACGCTCGACGCGGTCGGCGTCCAGGGTCGCAAGCAGGGTCGTTCGAAGTACGGCGCCAAGCGTCCGAAGGCCTAGTTCGTTTGAAGGCTGATAGCTGAAAGCTGAGAGCTGAGATATGCCGCGTAGACGAGAAATCCCGAAACGTGAACTGGTGCCGGACGCGCTCTATCAGAGCCCGCTGGTGACCAAGTTCATCAACACGATCATGAGCGAGGGCAAGCGGTCCACCGCGGAGCGCATCCTCTATCAGAGCTTCGACCTGATCAAAGAGCGCTCCGGCGACGATCCGCTCAAGGTCTTCAAGAAGGCGGTCGACAACGTCAAGCCGGCGCTCGAGGTGAAGTCGCGCCGCGTCGGCGGCTCGAACTACCAGGTGCCGATCGAAGTGAATCCCAATCGGCGTTTGTCGCTGAGCATTCGGTGGCTGGTCGGCTTCGCCCGCGCCCGTGGCGACGGCAAGACGATGCAGGAGAAGCTGGCCAACGAGCTGCTCGACGCGGCCAACCTGCGCGGCGGCGCTGTCAAGAAGCGTGAAGACACGCACCGCATGGCTGAAGCGAACAAGGCGTTCGCGCACTATCGGTGGTAATAGCTTTCAGCTGTCAGCTTTCGGCTGTCAGCTAAAGCCAACGTTTCGATTTTTTTGAATTTTCGTGATCGCTGAAAGCTGATCGCTGAGAGCTGAAAGCTGAGATGGCAAGACAGGCACCACTAGACCGGACGCGGAACATCGGCATCATGGCTCACATCGATGCCGGCAAGACCACGACGACCGAACGCATCCTCTTCTACACCGGCATCACCTACAAGATCGGTGAGGTCCACGAGGGTACGGCCGTCATGGACTGGATGGAGCAGGAGCAGGAGCGCGGCATCACCATCACCTCGGCCGCGACGACGTGTTTCTGGCGCGATCACCGGGTCAACATCATCGATACCCCTGGCCACGTCGACTTCACCGTCGAAGTCGAGCGCTCGCTGCGCGTCCTCGACGGCGCCGTCGCGGTGTTCGACGCCGTATCCGGCGTCGAGCCGCAATCCGAGACCGTGTGGCGGCAGGCCGACAAGTACCGCGTCCCGCGCATCTGCTTCATCAACAAGATGGACCGCATCGGCGCCGACTTCAAGGAAACGCTGGCGCAGTTCGAAACCAAGCTGCAAAGCAATCCGGTCGCCATTCAGCTGCCGATCGGCGCCGAGGACCGCTTCAAGGGCGTCATCGACCTGGTGCGCATGAAAGCGCTCGTCTACAAGGATGAGACGATGGGCGCCGACTACGACGTGCAGGAGATTCCGGCCGACATGCTCGCCGAGGCGCAGGCCTTCCGCGAGAAGCTGATTGAAAAGGTCAGCGAAGCCGACGACAAGCTGCTCGAGAAATATCTCGGTGGCGAAGCGCTCACCGAAGCCGAAATCAAGGCCGCGATCCGCAAGCGCACCATCGAATCGGTGCGCAAGGAAGACGCGCCGTTCGTGCCGGTCGTATGCGGCACCGCCTTCAAGAACAAGGGCGTCCAGCCGATGCTCGACGCCGTCGTCGACTTCCTGCCCTCGCCGCTCGACATCCCGCCGGTGACCGGCATCGATCCGAACGCCAAGGAAGAGGGCACGCTGATCGAGCGCACGCCTGACGACAAGCAGCCGTTCGCGGCGCTCGCGTTCAAGATCATGACCGACCCGTTCGTCGGGCAGCTGACCTTCTTCCGCGTCTATTCGGGCACGTTGAACTCGGGCTCGTCGGTGATCAACTCGACGAAAGGCAAGACCGAGCGCATCGGCCGCCTGCTGAAGATGCACGCGAACAAACGCGAGGAGATCAAAGAAGTCCACGCCGGCGACATTGCCGCGGCGGTCGGCTTGAAGTCGGTGACCACCGGCGACACGCTGTGCGACGAGAAGAACCCGATCATCCTCGAGCAGATGGATTTCCCGGAGCCGGTGATCTCGCTGGCAATCGAGCCCAAGACCAAGGCCGACCAGGAAAAGCTCGGCCAGGGCATGGCCAAGCTGATGGCCGAAGACCCGACGTTCCGCGTCGCCACCGACGAGCAGACCGGCCAGGTCGTGATCCGCGGCATGGGCGAACTGCACCTGGAAATCATCGTCGACCGCCTGAAGCGCGAGTTCAACGTCGAGGCGAGCGTCGGCAAACCGCAGGTCGCCTACAAGGAAACGCTGACCAAGCCCGCCGAAGGGCACGGCTTGTTCAAGCGCCAGACCGGCGGCCGCGGCCAGTACGGCAACTGCAAGATTCGCCTGTTCCCGCGCGATCCCGGCACCGGCTACGAGTTCGTCAACGAGATCGTCGGCGGTGTGATTCCGAAGGAATTCATCAAGCCGATCGATCAGGGCATCCAGGAAGCGCTGACCCGCGGCGTGCTCGCCGGCTACCCGATCGACGACGTCCGCATCGAGCTCTACGACGGCGATTACCACGACGTCGATTCGTCGGAAATGGCGTTCAAGATCGCCGGCTCGCTGGCGTTCCAGGACGCGGCCAAGAAGGCCGGCGCCATCCTGATGGAACCGGTGATGCGCGTCGAGGTGGTGGTGCCGAAGGATTACATGGGCGACGTGATCGGCGACCTCGCGTCGCGGCGCGGCAAGATCCAGTCGCAGGAGGATCGCGGCGGCACGCAGATCATCCAGGCGCGCGTGCCGCTGAGCGACATGTTCGGGTATGCCACCGACCTGCGCTCGCGGACGCAGGGCCGCGCCACGTATTCGATGCATTTCGATCGCTACGAGCCGGCGCCGCGCAACGTCAGCGACGAAGTCGTCGCGAAGGTGCAGGGAACCAAGTAACGGCCACGGGCCGATAGCGGAAAGCTGAGAGCTGACTATGTTGGGCGACAAGATTCGAATTCGTTTGAAGGCCTACGACGCCCGCGTGCTCGACCAGAGCACCGGCGAGATCGTGGAAACCGCCAAGCGCACCGGCGCACGGCTGGCGGGCCCGATTCCGCTGCCGACCGAGATCAACAAGTGGACGGTGCTGCGATCGCCGCACGTCGACAAGAAGTCGCGCGAGCAGTTCGAAGTGCGCACGCACAAGCGGCTGATCGACATTTTCGAACCGACGCCGCAAACCGTCGATGCGTTGATGAAACTGGATCTGCCGGCGGGGGTCGACGTCGAGATCAAGGCGTTCGGCAAAGAGCACGGCAAGTAACCGGGAAAAAGAAAAATGGTCACCGGAATCATTGGCAAGAAAGTCGGGATGACGCAGCTGTTCCTCGAAGACGGAACGCTGGAGCCCGCGACCGTCCTTCAGGCCGGCCCCTGCATCGTCGTGCAGTCGAAGACCGCCCAGACCGACGGCTACGAGGCGGTGCAGATCGGCCTGGTCGAAAAGAACCCGCCGCGCCGCGCCACCAAGGCAGCGGTCGGCCATCACAAGAAGGCCAACGTCCCGCCGACGCGCGTGCAGCGCGAGGTCAAGGTGGCGAAAGGCGCCGAGGCGCCGAAGCCCGGCGACCAGGTGCTGGTTTCGATCTTCAACCAGGGCGAGCGGGTCGACGTGATCGGCACCAGCAAAGGCCATGGCTTCCAGGGTGTCGTCAAGCGCCACCACTTCCGCGGCGGCGACGCGACGCACGGCTCGATGTTCCATCGCGCGCCCGGTTCGATCGGCGCCTCGTCGTATCCGTCACGCGTCATGCCGGGCATGCGCGCGCACGGGCACATGGGTGTCGATCGCGTGACGGTGCGCAATCTCAAGGTGCTGAAGATCGACGCCGAGAACCACCTGATTCTCGTCAAGGGCAACGTGCCCGGCGCGCCGGGCGGTTACGTGGTGATTCGCAAGGCGGTGGCCGCCAAGCCGGAGCCGCAGCCGCAGCTGCAAGAGAAGCCGAAGAAGGGCAAGAAGTAGGACGTCATGACGATTGATGTCGTAAACACCGAGAACAAGAAAGTCGGCTCGCTCGACCTGAACGAGACCGTGTTCGGCGGCCGCGCCAAGGCCGACCTGATTCACGAGTCGGTGGTCCGCGCCAATGCCGCCGAACGCCGCGGCACGCATGCCACCAAGAATCGCGCCCTGGTCAGCGGCAGCGGCAAGAAACCGTGGCGGCAGAAGGGCACCGGCCGCGCCCGCGTCGGCGAGACGCGCAATCCGTTGTGGCGCAAGGGCGGCACCGTGTTCGGCCCGCAGCCGCGCAGCTACGAATACCAGCTGCCGAAGAAGGTCGAGAAGGGCGCACTGCGCGCGGCGCTGGTCGAGAAGCTCCAGCAGGGATCGCTGATCGTCGTCGACACGCTGACGGCGAGCGAAGTGAAGACCAAGGCGGCCGTCGGCGTGCTGAAGACGCTTGGCGTGACCGGCAAGGCCGTGCTGATCGACGCGCAGCTCGACGAGAAGTTCGCGTTGTCGGTCCGCAATGTCGCCGGCGTGACGCTGCTGCAGAGCAACCGCGTCACCGCGCGCGACGTCGCCAACACGAAGCAGGTCGTTCTCACGAGGGCGGCCGTCGAGAAGCTGGAAGCGGCGCTGACCCCGTCGGCCAGCGCGCTGGCAGCGCGCGCCGAAGCGGGCGGCGAGGGCGGCACCGCCGCGGCACCGAAGCGAGCGCGGAAGCGAGGCGAAGCGTAATCATGAAACTCACCGAAGTCATCCGCCGTCCGCTGGTCACCGAAAAGACCACGACGCTTCGAGACGACGGCCGCACCGTCGTGTTCGAGGTGGCGAAGGACGCCAACAAGATCGATATCAAGCGCGCGATCGAGAAATTGCTCGGCGCCAAGGTCGCCGACGTCCGCACGGCGGTGACCCGCGGCAAGTTGAAGCGCCAGGGCCGTTATGTCGGCCGTCGTTCGGACTGGAAGAAAGCCTACGTCACTCTGAGGGACGGCGAAAAGCTGCCGGACTTCCTGGAGGGCGCCTAAGAGTTTTGCGTTGGGGGTTCGGAGCCGGTGAGCACGTCTCGCCGCTCGGACCGGCCGCGCGCAACTCCGGAAGGTTGTTATGCCGATCAGAAAATACAAACCGGTTACGCCGGGCCGTCGCCAGATGACGGTGCTGACCTTCGACGAGATCACCACCGACAAGCCGCACGCGCCGCTGACGGAGAAGCTGCAGCCGTCGGGCGGCCGCAGCAGCACGGGCGAGCAGACGATTTGGTGGCGCGGCGGCGGGCACAAGCGCCTGTATCGCATCATCGACTTCAAGCGCGACAAGGCCGGCATTCCCGGCAAGGTCTCGACGATCGAGTACGACCCGAATCGCTCGGCGCGCATCGCGCTGATCACCTACGCCGACGGCGAGAAGCGCTACATCCTGCAGCCGAACGGCCTCAAGGTGGGCGACACGGTGATCGCGGGCGACAACGTCGACATCCTGACCGGCAACACGCTGCCGCTGAAGAACATCCCGCTGGGCACGATGGTCCACAACGTCGAGCTGAAGCCGGGCAAGGGCGGCCAGATGGCGCGCAGCGCCGGCGCCGCGGTGCAGGTCGTCGCCAAGGAAGGCGATTACGTCTCGGTGAAGATGCCGTCGGGCGAGATTCGCAAGATTTATCTCGACTGCCTCGCCACCATCGGCCAGGTCGGCAATCTCGATCACGAGAACGTGTCGATCGGCAAGGCCGGCCGCAGCCGCTGGCTGGGCAAGCGTCCGCACGTTCGCGGCGTCGCGATGAACCCGGTCGACCACCCGCTCGGTGGCGGTGAAGGCAAGACCTCGGGCGGACGTCATCCGGTGACGCCGTGGGGCGTCCCGACCAAGGGCTACAAGACGCGTCGTCCGCAGCCCAGTGACAAGTTCATTGTTCAGCGGCGTTCGAAGTAAAGGCTGAAGACGTATTGGCTGACGGCGGCAGGCCGAAGGCTGAAGGCATAACGATATGAGTCGCTCACTGAAAAAGGGTCCGTTCGTCGACACGCATCTGCTCGAGAAAGTCGAGTCGATGAATCGCGCGAACGAAAAGAAGGTCGTCAAGACCTGGTCGCGCCGCTCGACGGTGGTGCCGGAAATGGTCGGCCACACATTGGCGGTCCACAACGGCAAGAAGTTCGTGCCGGTGTATCTGACCGAGAACATGGTCGGCCACAAGCTCGGCGAGTTCTCGCCGACGCGCCAGTTCAAGGGTCACTCCGCGAAGTCGGACAAGGCCGCGGCGCCGGCGCAGGGCGCGCCGGCGGGCGGAGGAAAGGGCTAAGCCATGGTTCGTGCAGAGGCTACGGCCAAATACGTTCGCACCTCCGCGCAGAAGGCCGGACTGGTGCTCGACCTGATTCGCGGCAAGGACGTCAACCACGCGCTGTCGGCGCTGCAGTTCTCGCGCAAGTCGGTGGCGCGCGACGTCGCCAAGGTGTTGCGCTCGGCGGTGGCCAACGCGCAGCAGCAGGAGGCGTTCGGCGGCGACGTGGCGCGGCTGTTCGTGTCGAAGTGCCACGCCAACAACGGCCCGTCGCAGAAGCGCGTGCGTCCCGCCCCGATGGGCCGGGCGTTCCGCATCGTCAAGCGCACGACGCATCTGACGGTTGAAGTGACCGAGCGCGCCCAAGTGATCAAGGCGGTCGGGGCCACCGAGTCGGACAAGGGATCGGCGAAGAAGGCAAATCCCGGTGCCAAATCGAAGCGCGGCAAGACGGGACAACCCGCCGCCGCGGCTCAATAGGCGCGAGATGGCACAACAGGAAAAGGGGATATAGACGTGGGCCAGAAGGTTCACCCTTACGGGTTTCGCATCGGGTTCAACAAGACGTGGAAGTCGCGGTGGTTCGCGAACAAAGACTACGCGACGCTGCTCCATGAGGACCTGGCGCTCAAGAAGGATCTCAAGAAGCGCTTTCAGCATGCGGGCGTTTCGCAGATCGAGATCGAGCGCGCCGCGCGCAATCTGAAGATCAACATCCACACCTCGCGGCCGGGCATCATCATCGGCCGCAAGGGGCAGGAAGTCGACAAGTTGAAGCAGGAGATCCAGAAGCGGACCAACCGCGAGGTCTTCATCAACATCCAGGAAATCCAGAAGCCGGAACTGGATGCGCAGCTGGTCGGCGAGTCGGTGGCGATGCAGCTCGAAAAACGCGTCGCGTTCCGCCGGGCGATGCGCAAGGCGGTCGAGTCGGCGCTGCGCTTCGGCGCGCGCGGCATCAAGGTGCGGGTGTCGGGCCGCTTGAACGGCGCCGAAATCGCGCGCTCGGAATGGTACCTGCACGGCCAGCTGCCGCTGCAGACGCTGCGCGCCGACATCGATTACGGTTTTGCCGAAGCCAACACCACCTACGGCCAGATTGGCGTGAAGGTGTGGCTCTACAAGGGTGAGCGTCTGACGCCGCGCGTCGGCCGCGAAGAGGAATTTGGCGGCGGCGGTGGCGGGCGGGATCATCGTGACCGCGACCGCGGCCCTCGACGCCCCGGCCCGCGGCCGGACGCGAGATGAATTTGGAGATCTGATGATCTGGTGAGATCGAGATCGATCACCAGATCGCGAGATCACCAGATGCAGGGATTACAGCTATGTTGATGCCAAAGAAGGTCAAGTACCGCAAGCAGCAACGCGGCCGCATGCGCGGCAAGGCGTGGCGCGGTTCCGACGTGTCGTTCGGCGATTACGGCCTCAAGGCGATGGAGCCGTGCTGGTTGACCGATCGCCAGATCGAAGCGGCGCGCGTCGCGATGACGCGCTTCGTCAAGCGTGGCGGCAAGGTGTGGGTGCGGGTGTTCCCCGACAAGCCGATCACCAAGAAGCCGCAGGAAACCCGCATGGGCAAGGGCAAGGGCGCGCCCGAGGGCTGGGTGTGCGTGATCAAGCCGGGCCGCATTCTGTTCGAAATGAACGGCGTGCCGGTGGCCGAAGCGCGCCGCGCCTTCGAGCTGGCCGCCGCGAAGCTGCCGATCAAGACGCACTTCGCGACCCGCTTCGCCGAGGAGAAGGTGTCATGAAGGCCGTCGAGTTGAGAGATATGGACGTCGAGACGCTGCGCGCCAAGACGCAGGAGATCGACGATCAGCTGTTCCGGATGCGGATCCAGAAGTCGATGGGCCAGCTCGAGGCGCCCGGCAAGATGCGCACGATCAAGCGTGAGCGTGCGCGCATCCTGACCATTCTGAAAGAGAAGGCGAAGTAGCCATGGCGGGTAAAGCGGAAGTCCAGGGCACGGTCGTCAGCGACCGGATGCAGAAGAGCATCGTGGTGGCGACCGAGCGCCGCGTGCAGCACGGCGTCTACGGCAAGACGCAGAAGCGCACGTCGACGTTCGTGGCGCACGATGAAAACAACGAGGCCAAGATCGGCGACACCGTGGTGATCGCCGAGGCGCGGCCGCTCAGCAAGCGCAAGCGATGGGCCCTGGTGCGCATCGTCGAACGCGCGGCGCAGGTTTAAGGGGATAGGAGACTGCCATGATCCAGATGCGATCCATCCTCGACGTCGCCGACAACTCGGGCGCGCGGAAGATCTCCGTGATCAACCCGATCGGCGGCTCCGCCGGACGCTACGCCTATCTCGGCGACATCATCACGGCCAACGTCAAGGAAGCGGCGCCGGAAGGCAACGTCAAGAAGGGCCAGGTGGTCAAGGCCGTCGTCGTGCGCGTGCGCAAGGAGCAGCGCCGCAAGGACGGCAGCTATATCCGCTTCGACCGCAACGCCGCGGTGCTGATCAACGACCAGGGCGAGCCGATCGGCACGCGCGTGTTCGGCCCGGTCGCCCGCGAGCTGCGTGAGCGCAAGTTCATGAAGATTATTTCGCTCGCTCCCGAGGTGCTGTAAGCCATGGCGATGTCGATTCGCAAGAACGATCAGGTGATCGTGCGCGCCGGCAAGGACCGCGGCAAGAAGGGCCGCGTGCTGTCGGTGCTGCCGGAGAAGAACCGCGTGATCGTCGAAGGCGTCAACCTGATCAAGCGCCACACCCGGCCGAACCCGCAGAAGAACATCAAAGGCGGGATCGTCGAGCGCGAGGCGTCGATTCATGCCAGCAACGTGATGCTGCTGGATCCCGAGACCAACGAGCCGACCCGCGTCGGCAAGAAGACGCTGCCGGACGGCACACGCGTGCGTGTCGGCCGCAAGAGCGGCGCAGTGGTGGACAAATGAGCAAGACGAAGCCGACCGACGACCAGATCGCCGAAGCCAAGGCCAGCAAGGCCAAGGCCAAGAAGGAAGACGCCGCGCCGACCAGCAGCGGCAAGCAGGCCAAGCCGTCCGTGGTGCGCCTGCGCGACAAGTACCGCAACGACGTGATCCCGGCGCTCCAGAAGGAGTTCGGCTACAAGAACGTGATGGCGGTGCCGAAGGTGACCAAGGTCGTCGTCAACATGGGCCTCGGCGAGGCCACCTCGAACGCGAAGGTCGTCGACACCGGCGCCGACGAGCTCGGCAAGATCACCGGCCAGAAGGCCGCCGTGCGCAAGGCCAAGAAATCGATCGCGCAGTTCAAGGTGCGCCAGGGCATGCCGATCGGCGCGATGGTGACGCTGCGCGGCGATCGCATGTATGAGTTCCTCGATCGGCTGATGAACATCGCGCTGCCCCGCGTGCGCGACTTCCGCGGCGTGTCGCCGAAAGGCTTCGACGGTCGCGGCAACTTCACGATGGGCCTCAAGGACCAGTTGATCTTCCTCGAGATCGACTACCTCAAGGTCGACAAGGGCCGCGGCATGAACGTCAGCGTGGTGACGACGGCGAAGACTGATGAAGAGGCGAAGAAGCTGTTGCAGTTTCTCGGCATGCCCTTCAGGACCGGCAATTAACGCCGCAGAGGCGCGGAGTCGCAGAGGAAACGATGGCAACGACGGCGAAGAAGGCGCGTGAGCGCAAAACCCTGAAGTTCAAAGTCCGGCAGCGGAACCGCTGCCGCCGGTGCGGCCGGCCGCGCGCCTACATGCGCAAATTCGCGCTGTGCCGGTTGTGTTTCCGCGAGCTCGCCCTCACCGGCGACGTCGCGGGCGTGACGAAGAGTAGCTGGTAAGAGACTCGTCAACCGCCGGTGCGGCAGGTGCGCGATGCGCCTGGGCGCCTAAGGGTTGGTGTTTGAGCCGACGGCGAACGGCCGAAGGCAGAAGGCGAAAGCAAAGAAGATGACTGATCCGATTGCCGACATGCTGACGCGGATCCGCAACGCCGTCACGGCGCGCCATGCGCGCGTCGAGATGCCGGCCTCGAAGTTGAAGGCCGAGATCGCGCGGATCCTGCAAGACGAGGGTTATATCGCCGGGTTCAAGATGGTCGAGACGCCGGCCGACCGCGAGGGCAAGGCGCCCCGCCAGTCGATGCGCATGTTTCTCAAGTACGGGCCTGGCGGCGAGCGCGCCATTTCCGGGCTCGAGCGCGTCAGCCGCCCAGGCCGCCGGGTCTACGCCAACCGCGACGAGGTGCCGGCGGTGCTCGGCGGACTCGGCGTGGCAATCCTGACGACCTCGCGCGGGGTGATGACCGGGCAGGCCGCGAAGAAGGCCGGCGTCGGCGGCGAGATTCTGTGCAACGTCTGGTAAGCAACAGAGCTGGTAAGCAACAGAGCTGGTAAGCAACAGAGCCGGTAAGGGAAGAACGTCATGTCACGAATTGGAAAAAAGCCGATCGCCATCCCGAAGGGCGTCACCGTCAAGGCCGACGATCAGGGCGTTGAAGTGAAGGGGCCGAAGGGGCAATTGCGCCAGCCGCTGCCGCCCGGTGTCACCGCCGCGATCGAAGACGGCACCATTGTCACGAAGAAGATCTCGGACGCGGCGGAGTTCGACAAGTTTCACGGGCTGGCGCGCAGCCTGGTCAACAACGCCGTGCTCGGCGTGACCGAGGGCTGGAAGAAAGAGCTCGATATCGTCGGCGTCGGCTATCGCGCGGAGTTGAAGGGGCAGCAGATTACGCTGGCGCTCGGCTACTCCCATCCCGTGGTGTTCGACGTGCCGAAGGGCATCGACGTCGCGATCGACAAGCAGACGCACATCACCGTCACCGGCGTGGATCGCCAGCTGGTCGGCCAGGTGGCCGCCGATCTGCGCAGTCTCCGCAAGCCCGACCCGTACCAGCAGAAGGGCGTGCGCTATACCGGCGAAGTGCTCAAGAAGAAGGCCGGAAAGACCGGAGCGAAGTGATGAGGATTAAGACAAAAGAAGATCGCCGCGATCGCATCAAATTCCGGATCCGCAAGCGCATGACCGGGACGGCCCAGAAGCCGCGGTTGAGCGTGTTCCGCAGTGTCTCGCACATCTACGTGCAGGTGATCGACGACATGAGCGGTCAGACCATCGCCTCGGCATCGACGGTCGATCCGAAGGTGAAAGGCGGACTCGCGAAGGGTTTCAGCGGCGGCAACATCAAGGGCGCCGAGCTGATTGGCAAGACCATCGCCGAGCGGCTGAAGGAAAAGGGCATCACGAAGGTCGTGTTCGACCGGAACGGGTTCCTCTATCACGGCCGCGTGCGGGCCGTTGCCGAAGCCGCGCGTTCGGCGGGGTTGGAGTTTTAGCCGCAGAGCGCAGGGGCGCAGAGACAAAACACATGCGAACACGAGAAAAGATCGATCCGTCGCAGCTCGACATCAAGGACACCGTCGTGGCGATCAACCGCGTCACCAAGGTCGTCAAGGGCGGCAAGAACCTGAGCTTCAGCGCCCTGGTGGTCGTCGGTGACGGTCACGGCGTCGTCGGTTACGGCGTCGGCAAGGCGAAGGAAGTGCCGTCGGCGATCAAGAAGGGCATCGAGGCGGCGAAGAAGAATCTGATCCGCGTCCCGGTCCAGGGCACCACCGTGCCCCACCCGGTGGTGGGCCGCTACGGCGCCGGCCGCGTGTTGCTCAAGCCCGCTCCGGACGGCACCGGCATCATTGCCGGTGGCGCGGTCCGCGCCGTGGTGGAATCCGCGGGGGTCACCAACGTCCTGACGAAATCGTTGGGCTCGGCAAACCCGCACAACGTGGTGCGCGCGGCGTTTACCGCGTTGCAGGAACTGAAGGATCCGGCTCGATTGCTGCGCCTGCGCGGCAAGGACCTGGCGACCGATTAAACGCACGAAACAACGATAGACAACGACGATGGCGAAACAGGCAAGCAAGTCGGCTGACGCAAAGACGGTGACCGTCACCCTGGTCAAGAGCCCGATCGGGTTCCAGAAGACGCAGGGCAAGGTCGTGGAGAGCATGGGCCTCCGCCGGTTGAATCATTCGGTGACGTTGAAAGACACGCCCGAGACGCGCGGCATGATTTTCAAGGTCCGTCACCTGGTGACGGTGACCGAGTAACACTCTCGCCCTCAGCCTTCAGCCGTCGGCCTTCAGCACGAAGGCGTGGCGCGGAAGGCAGAAGGCCGAAGGCAGAAGACTTATGGGATTGAATAATTTAAAGCCGGCAGACCGGTCCAAGTTCAAGAAGAAGCGCGTCGGCCGGGGTCCCGGTTCGGGCCTCGGCAAGACGTCGGGACGCGGCCACAAGGGTGCGCAGTCGCGGTCCGGCTACTCGTTCAAGCGCGGCTTCGAAGGCGGCCAGATGCCGCTGCATCGGCGCGTGCCGAAGCGCGGCTTCACGAACATCTTCAGAACCGAGTACGACGTGGTCAATCTCGATCAGCTGGACAAGCTGTTCGAGAAGGATGCCACGGTGACGGTGGACTCGCTGCGCGCGGCGGGCATTGTCAGCAGCCGCACCGCCCTGGTCAAGGTGCTGGCGCGGGGCGAGGTGACCAAGGCCCTGACCGTGCAGGCTCACAAGTTCAGCGGCAAGGCGGCCGAGAAGATCGCCGCCGCGGGCGGCAAGGCTGAAGCGATTGCGAGTTAACGAGCCGCGGGGCGTAATGCCTCGAGGTCTTGCCTGCCGCGCCGGAGCCTTGGCGTAGGCGGGAGGTATCTGTGGTCGAAACTTTAAAGAACCTATTTGCCGTCGCGGATTTGCGCAACCGGGTGTTGTTCACACTCGGGATGCTCGCCGTGTATCGCATCGGCATTCACATTCCGACGCCGGGTGTGAATTCCGAGGCGCTGCGCATCATGGCGGAGCAGGCGCAGGGCACGTTGTTCGGCATGTACGACATGTTCACCGGCGGCGCGATGTCGCAGGTCACGATCTTCGCGCTCGGCGTGATGCCGTACATCAGCTCGTCGATCATCCTGCAGCTGCTGACGGTGGTGTGGCCCTACCTCGAGCGCCTGTCGAAGGAAGGCGAGCTCGGCCGCCGCAAGATTACGCAGTACACGCGCTATCTGACGCTGGTGCTGGCGGTAGTGCAGTCGCTCGGCATTTCGATTTATCTCGAGCGCCAGACCGAGATCGCCAACGGCCTGCCGCTGGTCTACGAACCGGGCTGGAGCTTCCGTCTGATGGCGGTGCTCACGCTGACGACCGGCACGATGTTCATCATGTGGCTCGGCGAGCAGATCACCGAACGCGGCATCGGCAACGGCATGTCGCTGATCATTTTCGCCGGCATCGTCGTCGGCCTCCCGTCCGCTGTGATCGCGACGTTCGATCAGCTGCAGACCGGACAGATCGGCCTGCTGACGCTCGCCGTGCTGCTGGTGGTCATGGTCGGCGTCGTCGCCGCGATTATTTACGTCGAGCGCGGTCACCGGCGCATCACCGTGCAATATGCCAAGCGCGTGGTGGGCCGGCGGCAATATGGCGGCTCGAGCACGCACATCCCGCTGAAGGTCAACACCGGCGGCGTCATTCCGGTGATTTTCGCGAGCTCGATTCTGATGTTCCCGCAGACGTTTGCGGGTCTGGCGACGCCCGGCGGGTGGGCCGATGCGGCCGTCCGGCAAGTCGCGCCGAGCATGCCGCTCTACAACCTGCTCTACGTGCTCGGCATCATCTTCTTCGCCTACTTCTACACCGCGATCATCTTCAATCCCGATGACGTGTCGGAGAACATGCGCAAGTACGGCGGCTTCATTCCAGGCATCCGTCCCGGCAAGCGGACCGCCGAGTACATCGACCAGATTCTGGCGCGCATCACGCTGGTCGGCGCGGTCTATCTGGCGATTGTCGCGATCATCCCGGAATTCCTGTTGACCGGTTTCCGCGTCGCGCCGATTCCGTTCATCGGCGAGACGCTCGACGCCAACTTGCCGCGCTTCATCACGCAGGGCTTGAACGTGCAGTTCTTCTTTGGCGGCACGTCGCTGTTGATCGTGGTCGGTGTGGCGATGGATACCGTGAACCAGGTCGAGTCGCAGCTGATCATGCGCCACTACGACGGGTTCATGAAGAAGACACGGATCCGGGGACGGCGCGGCTAACGTGGCGCTGAACCTGGTGATGCTTGGCCCGCCCGGAGCGGGTAAGGGCACGCAGGCGGAACGTTTCGCACGCGAACACGGGATCCCCAAGATTTCGACCGGGGACATCCTGCGCGAGGCGGTGCATAGCGATTCCGAGCTGGGCCGGGCCGTCAAGGATCTGATGGCGCGCGGCGAGCTGGTCGGCGATGAGCTGATCATCGGCATCGTCCGCGAGCGGCTGTCGCGGCCGGATGCGATGGCGGGGTTCGTCCTCGACGGGTTTCCGCGGACGGCGACGCAGGCCAAGGCGCTCGACGAGATCACCGCGTCACGCGGTCCGGTGATCTGCGTGGAGATTCAAGTGCCCGACGACGAGCTGGTGCGGCGGGTGCGATCGCGCCGGGTCTGCGAAGACTGCGGCGCGAATGCCGATGCGTTCGAGCACAAGCCGGACCAGGTGCCCGACCTGTGCCAGAACACGGATCGGTGCCGGTCGGTCGGTCCCAAGTGGGTGGCGAGGTCGGATGATTCGGAGTCGATCGTGCGGGAGCGGTTGAAGATCTACTGGCGCGACACGCGGCCGATGATCGACTTCTACAGCTCGCGGCCGACGTTCCGGGCGATCGACGGCAAGCAGACGCCGGAGCAGGTGCGTGAAGCGCTGGTGTCGGCGGTGGCGTCGGCGCTGGGCAAACCGGCGTCGCAGCTGAGGGCGCAGGCCAAGAAGCTGGGTGTGCAGGCGTGAGTATCGTGTGCCGATCGGCGGCGGAGATCGAGAAACTCGCACGCGTCAACGCGCTGGTCGCACGCGTGCTGAAGGAATTGGCGGAAGCGGTGCGGCCGGGCGTGACCACCAAGCAGCTCGACGAGCTTGCCGAGCAGCGCCTCCGGGAAGCGGGTGCGGAGCCGGCGTTCAAGGGCTATCACGGCTACCCGGCGACGATTTGCGCGTCGGTGAACGAGCAAGTGGTCCACGGCATCCCGAACGATCGGCCGTTGATCGAGGGCGACATCGTCTCGATCGACATGGGCGCGAAGCTCGATGGGTTCTTTGGCGATTCCGCGGTGACCGTGCCGGTCGGGCGCGTGACGCCGGAAGCCGAGCGGCTGCTGCAGGTGACGAAGACGGCGCTCGAGCGGGCGGTGGCGACGGTGAAGGCCGGCGCGCGGGTCTCGGACATCGGCGCGGCGGTGCAGGCCTACGTCGAGGCCAACGGATTTTCCGTGGTTCGTGAGTTCGTCGGCCACGGCATCGGGACGTCGTTGCACGAGGAACCGCAGATTCCGAATTACGGAACGGCGGGCCGCGGGCCGCGGCTGCAGGAGGGCATGGCGCTCGCCATCGAGCCGATGGTGAACGCGGGCAAGCCGGCGGTGAAAGTGCTCGGCGACGGCTGGACGGCGGTGACGAAGGATCGCGCCTTGTCGGCGCACTTCGAGCACACCGTGGTGGTGACGGAAGACGGGTGCCGCGTGTTGACGCTGCCCCCCGAAGCGACGGCGTTGAACGAGCGCGTCTCGGCGTAGGCGCGAGCGGCGAGCGAGGCGAAGGTGGACGAACCGCAAGCGGCGCCGGAACGATCCGCGGAAGGCATCGTCCGCGAGCTGTTACCGAGCCAGCTGGTGCGGGTCGAGCTCGACGGCCGGCATACCGTGACGGCGCACCTGGCGAGCCCGGTCGGACGCAATTTCATCCGGGTGATCGTCGGCGATCGCGTGCGGGTGGCGTTGATGCCGAACGATCCCGGGCGGGCGCGGATCGTCGAGAAGCTGTGAGTGGTGAGTTGGGAGTGACTTTATGAAGGTTCGGGCGTCAGTCAAAAAGATTTGCGACAAGTGCAAGATCGTGCGCCGTCGTGGTGTCGTGCGCGTGATTTGCAGCAACCAGAAGCACAAGCAGCGTCAGGGTTAACAGACTATGGCTCGTATTTCAGGCGTCGATCTGCCGCGCACCAAGCGCATCGAGATCGGACTCACGTACATTTACGGCATCGGCCGTCACCGCTCCAACGTCATTCTGACCGCCGCGGGGGTCAGCCCCGACGTGCGGGTCAAGGACCTCACCGAAGACGACGTGCGCAAGATCACGCGCGTCCTCGAGGAGCAGGGCGGCGTCGAGGGCGATCTCCGTAAGGAGATCTCGCTCAACATCAAGCGGCTGATCGAGATCGGCAGCTACCGCGGAGCGCGGCATCGCCGCAACCTGCCGGTGCGCGGACAGCGCACCAAGACGAACGCACGGACGCGAAAAGGCCCGCGCAAGGGCGCGGTCGCCAAGAAGAAGACGGTGTAAGGGATTATGGCCAAAGCAGAGCAGCAGGGCGGCGCGGAAGCGCCAAAGAAAAAGAAGGCGTTCAAGAAGCGCGGCGAAAAGCGCATCGTCCATCACGGCTTCGTGCACGTGCAGGCGTCGTTCAACAACACGCTGATCACGATCACCGATGCCGAGGGTGCGGTGGTGTCGTGGTCGAGCGCCGGCGCGATTGGCTTCAAGGGCTCGCGCAAGGGCACGCCGTTCGCGGCGACGCAGGCCGCGCTCAGCGCGACCAATGCGGCCAAGGCGTTCGGCATGCGCTCGTGCGACGTGCTGGTCAAGGGGCCCGGCTCCGGCCGCGAGTCCGCGATCCGCGCGCTGCAGACCGCCGGTCTCGAAGTGCGATCGATCCGCGACGTCACGCCGATCCCGCACAACGGCTGCCGGCCGCCGAAGCGCCGCCGCGTCTAACTTTAACTGTTGACTGCAGACTGATTGATATATGGCTCGATATAACGGACCCGTTTGCCGCCTGTGCCGCCGCGAGGGCATGAAGCTGTTCCTCAAAGGTGAGCGTTGCTACACCGAGAAATGCGCGATCGAGAAGCGCAACATGCCGCCGGGCCAGCACGGACGTTTGCGCAAGGCCAAGATGGTCGGCTACGGCGTGCAGCTGCGCGAGAAGCAGAAGGTCAAGCGCATTTACGGCGTGCTGGAGGATCAGTTCCGCCGCTACTTCGAACAGGCCGAGCGCACGCGCGGCATCACCGGCGAGACGCTGCTGCAACTGCTCGAGCGTCGTCTCGACAACGCGGTCTACCGCATGGGGCTGGCGACGTCGCGGCCGCAGGCGCGGCAGCTGGTGCGCCACGGCCACTTCCTGGTCAACGGCAAGAAGGTCGACGTGCCGTCGTACTCGCTGAAGTCGGGCGATACCGTGGTGGTGCGGGACAGCAGCCGCCAGAACGCGACCATCCTGCACGCGCAGGAGGAGGTCAAGGGCCGCGGCATCCCCGAATGGATCCAGCCGCAAGGCGAGCTCGGCGGCAAGATCGTCTCGATGCCGACGCGCGAGCAGATCAACCTGCCGGTCCAGGAACAGCTGATCGTCGAGTTGTATTCGAAGTAGAACGCAGCTTTCAGCAATCAGCTTTCAGCTGTCAGCAAATCGCTGAGAGCCGAGAGCCGAAAGCTGAGAGCTGATCGCAGACCGCGCTCCAGCAGCTCTTCAGACCTGCAGCGGGCGAGCGCGGTTCACCTGCAGGTCTGGAGGCGGCGACTGGCTGCCCGTTCGCGAAAGGAACGTGAGATATGTGGAAAGGTTTTCAGCGCCCCAAGCGCCTCGAATTCGAACGCGAGACCCTCACCGATCGGTTCGGCCGCTTCTACGCGCAGCCGTTCGAGCGCGGCTTCGGCACGACCATCGGCAACGCGCTGCGGCGTGTGCTGCTGTCGTCGATCGAAGGCGCGGCGATCACCGCGGTGCAGATTGACGGCGTGCTGCACGAGTTCTCGCCGATCAAGGGCGTGGTCGAGGATGCCACCGACATCATCCTCAATTTGAAGGCGCTGCCGCTGACCTGTCACGTCGATTACACGAAGACGCTGACGCTGCGCAAGGACAAGCCCGGCCCGGTGCGCGCGTCGGACATCGAAGCCGACGCCGACGTCGAGATCCTGGAACCGGATGCGCACATCGCGACGATCGCCGAGGGCGGGCACCTGCACATGCAGCTGCGCGTCAAGCGCGGCCGCGGCTATGTGGCCGCCGATCGCAACTTCGACGAGGATCTCGGCATTGGCTGGATTCCGATCGACTCGGTGCACTCGCCGGTGAAGAAGGTCAATTACCTCGTCGAGGCGGCGCGTCTCGGCCAGACCACCGACTATGACAAGCTGACCCTCGAAGTGTGGACCAACGGGTCGGTGACGCCGCGCGACGCGGTGTCGCTGTCGGCGAAGCTGGTGCGCGATCACCTCAACATCTTCATCAGCCTCGAAGATGCCGATGACGAGGCGATCGACTCGGGCTCCGAGCCGGCGCGCGCCGGCGTGTCGAACGAGCATCTCGACAAGAGCGTCGAGGAGCTCGAACTCTCGGTGCGCTCCTACAACTGCCTGAAGAACGCCAACATCCGCACCATTCGCGAGCTGGTCGGCAAGACCGAGACCGAGATGCTCAAGACCAAGAACTTCGGGCGCAAGTCGCTCAATGAGATCAAGGAGATCCTGCAGTCGATGGGATTGAGCCTCGGCATGAAGCTCGATCAGCCGGCGGCTGCGGAATAAACAGCCATGCGTCATCGAAATGCACATCGCAAGCTCGGACGCGTGTCCGAGCACCGCACGGCCCTGCTGCGCAACCAGGCGCAGGCCCTGCTCGCGCACGAGAAAATCGAAACGACCGTGCCCAAGGCGAAGGAGCTGCGCCCGTTCGTGGAGCGGTTGATTACCATCGCCAAGCGCGGCGTGCGCGCCAACGATCCGAAGGGGCAGTCGCTGTCCGCGCGCCGCCTGGTGATGCGAGACATTCTCAACGAGGACGTCGTCACCAAGCTGTTCGACGAGCTGGCGCCGCGCTTCATGGAACGTCCGGGCGGCTACACGCGCATCCTGCGTCTCGGCCATCGCCGCGGCGACGCCGCGGAAGTGGCGCAGATCGAGTTGATCGGCAGCGAGTTCGATCCGAAGAAGGCCGAGGAAGAGAAGAAGGCTGCGGAAGCGGCGGCGGAAGCCGGCGATGCTCCGAAGCAGACCAAGAGCCTTGGTGAGCGCTTGCGCGGCGCGGCGAAGAACATCCGCGGCGGGCAGAAGGCGCAGGACGGCGGCGCGAAGAGCAAGGCCAGCAAGCCGGCTCGTGGCGGCGCCAAGAAGACGACAACGCCTCGCAAAGCGGGCGGGTCGTAAGGATAGCCGGCAAGAGTCGGCAGTCGACAGTCGGCAGTTAAGAGTTGCAGTTGGACAGTTAACAGTTCAGTTGCACAGTTGACAGTTCAGTTGCACAGTTGACAGTTCAGTCCGATACCGGGCCTCGACGGGTGAATCCGTCGAGGCTCTTGTTTTTTCCACCGCCAGCGCCCACGCCTATGAATCTGCAGGAATACTTCGGCAACATCGACATCTACGTCTTCGACCAGTTGTTGCGCGGGCGGATCGCTCCGGGCATGACGGTGTTCGATGCCGGGTGCGGCGCCGGCCGCAATCTGATCTACCTGCTTCGCGAGGGTTACGACGTGTTCGGCAACGATGCCGATGCGAATGCGATCGCCCAGCTCCGGGCGGTGGCCGCGCGGCTCGCGCCGGGGCGCACATTGGATTTTCGGGTCGAGAAAATCGAGCACAGCTCCTTCGCCGACCAGACGGCAGACGTCGTTTTGGCAAGCGCGGTGTTGCACTTCGCGCAAGACGAGGCGCACTTCGCGGCGATGCTGGAGCAGCTGTGGCGTGTGCTCAAGCCCGGCGGGTTGTTTTTTGCGCGGCTGGCCAGCGCGATTGGCATCGCCGACGAGGTGCGGCCGCTCGGCCGCGGCCGGTTTCGACTGCCCGATGGCTCCGATCGATTTCTGGTCGACGCCGCTACGATCGAATCGTGGACGGAACGCCTGGGCGGCAGGCTGATCGATCCCATCAAGACCACTGTCGTTCAGGACCAGCGATCGATGACGACCTGGGTGGCAAGGAAGGCGTGACGGCCGCTGACCAGGCCATGCCGCACTGTGCGGCGATCAGCGGCGATTGAGACGGACCCGGCGAACCGGGTCCATCCAGGATTTAGTACCGCACGTGGTTGCCGCCGTAGCTGGTGTAGTCGCGCTCGAGCTCGCGCGCGTGGTCCGCGTCGCGATACTTCGTGCCGATGACGATTCCGCCGTCCTTGATGCCGCGCTCGTAATCACGCACGCGGTCTTCAGGGATGCCCGCGCCGACCAGAGCGCCGATGACGCCGCCGGTCGCCGCTCCCGCGCCCGCGCCGGCCAGTGCCGCCGCGATCGGTCCTGCAACGACGAGGCCGATGCCGGGGATGACCAATGAGCTGCCGACCGCGAACACGGCGGCCAGGGCCGCTCCGATGCCGCCGCCGATCGCCGCGCCCTTGCCGAGGCCTTCAGCGGCTTTGGTTCCGTGGCTCAACTCGCTGCCGGGCTCGACGTCGCCAAAGTGGCGCCGCCGCGTGTCTTCAGACATGACAACGTTGATGTCGGTGGCTTGATAGCCGTGTTTCGTCGTCAGCCCTTCATAGGCCCGGTTTGCCGCCTCCGGCGTGGTGTACAGCCCAGTCACATAGCCGCCGTCCGTCACGGTTCGGCCGGTGGCATCCGGCACTGCGTCGTTGGCCGCCTGTCGCGCACGACCGGCCGCATTTTCGCGTTCGCCCTGCGCTTCCAACTGCTCATCGTCGATGATGTCGCCGACGGTGTCCTTGGCTGCGCCCTTGACGCGCTGGCCGAATGCCGAGACTTCCTCGCCGAGCGTGCCGTCTTTGTTGCCTCGAGTTTCCACGTTGACCCCTTTCGCCGTGCGTGTGTACGCACGGACGGCAACAGTCGTGCAATCGGCGTTCCGCTCGAACGGAGGAAAAGTGGCGCGTCTGCGAGCGGTTCGATCGAATTGTTCGTTGCATGGCTGATTTAGGTCGGCGTGGTGGGTAGAATTCTCCGGAATGACATCCGTTGAGCAGCTCCTTCAAAACAACCGGTCTTGGGCCGCCGAGCGCATCAAGCGCGACCCGACGTTCTTCATGCGTCTCGCGCAGCAGCAGGCGCCCGAATTCCTGTGGATTGGCTGCGCCGACAGCCGCGTCCCCGCGAACGAGATCGTCGGCCTCGATCCCGGCGAGTTGTTCGTCCACCGCAACGTGGCGAACGTTGTGGTACATACCGACCTGAATTGTCTGTCGGTGCTGCAGTTTGCCGTCGACGTATTGAAAGTCAAACACGTGATCGTCTGCGGGCACTACGGGTGCGGCGGCGTGCGCGCCGCGCTCGAGCCCGACGCACACGGCCTGATCGACAACTGGCTGCGGCACGTGCAGGACGTCGCACGCGCTCACGAAGTCAAGCTGAATGCGATCCCGTCGTTCGACGCCCGCGTCGATAAATTGTGCGAGTTGAACGTGATCGACCAGGTCCAGAACGTCGCCCGGACCACCATCGTGCAGGACGCGTGGCGGCGCGGCCACGGCGTCCAGCTGCACGGGTGGATTTACGGGCTCAAGGACGGTCTGATCACCGACCTTGGCATCACCATCGATCGCTAGGCCATCTCCTCGGCGATCTGGCCGCGCTCCGACTTCGACGACGAGATGATCTTGCTCTGCAGGTGGCTGGGCACCTCGTCGTAGTGCGAGTACTCCATGTGGTAGGAGCCGCGACCGCCCGTCACCGATGTCAGGTGCTGCTCGTAGGTGAGCATTTCAGACATCGGCACTTGGGCTTTGATGATGGTCGTGGCGCCGCGCGCCTCCATGCCTGAGATTCGGCCGCGCCGTCCGTTGAGGTCGCCCATGAGATCGCCGGCGTGGTCACCGGGCGCGTAGATCTCCACGTTCATGATCGGCTCGAGCAGCGTCGGCTTGGCGCGGCTCATCGCGTCCTTGAACGCCAGCCATCCGGCGGTCTTGAACGACAGTTCGTTCGAGTCGACATCGTGATACGAGCCGTCGTAGAGCACGACCCGGAAGTCGACCACCGGGAAGCCGGCGAGGTAACCGCGCAGCCGCGACTCCTGGATGCCCTTCTCGACGGCGGGGATGAACTGACGCGGGATCGCGCCGCCGAAGATCTCGTCGACGAACTCGAATTCGCTGCCGCGCGGCAGCGGCTCCATCTTGATTTTGCAGTCGCCGAACTGGCCGTGGCCGCCGGTCTGTTTCTTGTGGCGGCCGTGCGCCTCGACGCGGGCGGTAATGGTTTCGCGATACGGGATGCGGGGCGGTTTCAGCAGCACGTCGACGCCGAAGCGGCGCTTCAACTTCGCGACGGTGACCTCGATGTGCATCTGCCCCTGGCCGGCCAGCAGCAGCTCGTGGGTCTGCGGATCGCGATAGTACTTGATCGTCGGATCTTCTTCTTCGAGGCGGTGCATCGCCGTGCTGATCTTGTCCTCGTCACCGCGGCTCTTCGGCTCGATCGCGTATGACAGCACGGGTTCCGGGAACGCGATCTTCGGGAAGGTGATGCCCGCGGCCTTATCGGCGAGCGTGTCGTTGGTGCGCGTGTCTTTCAGCTTGGCGACGGCGCCGAGATCGCCGGCCTTCAGTTCCGGCACGTTCGTCGGGGTCTTGCCCTGCAGCGCGATCAGGTGACCGAGCCGTTCCTGGATGCCCTGGGTCGCGTTGGTGGCGGCGGCATCCGCCTTGACGCAGCCCTGGTAGACACGGAACAGCGTGATCCGGCCGGCGAACTGATCCGCGACCGTCTTCCACACGAACGCGGCGTACGGAGCCTTCTCGTCGGCGGCTCGGGTGACAGGCTCGCCGTTCGCGATCGCCGTAAACGGCCGTTCAGCGGGCGAGGGCAGATACGCCAGGATCGCATCCATCAACATCTGCGCGCCGATGTTCGACAGCCCAGACGTGCAGACCAACGGAAAGATCTTCGCGGCCTTGGTCGCCGCGGCCAGTCCGCCGACCAGCTCCTCCTGGGTGAGGGTGCCGGCTTCGAAGAATTTCTCCATCAGCGCTTCGTCGGCTTCGGCGACCATCTCGATTAGCGCATCACGCGCCGCGTTCGCCGCATCGGCCATCTCGCCGGGAACGGCGGTCTCGGTGGGCTTGCCGGAGCCGTCAGCGGAGAACGTGTACGCCTTCATCGTCACGAGATCGACGACGCCGCTGAATTTCTTTTCTTCACCGATCGGCAGTTGAATGGGAATGACGGTGCGGTGCAGCGTGAGCCGCAGCGAATCGAGCGTACGCTCGAGCGACGCGCGCTCGCGATCGAGCCGGTTGAGCACGATCAGTCGCGGCAGCTGCCGTTCCTCGCACGCCGCCCACGCTTTCTCGGTCTGCACTTCGACGCCGGCGACCGCATCGACGACCACCAGCGCGCCGTCGGCGATGTGGATCGCGGCGCGTGCGTCGGCGAAGAAATTGCCGAATCCGGGCGTGTCGATCAGGTTGATTTTGGTCTTGTTCCACTCCGCGTAGGCGAGGCTCGCGGACAGCGTGTGTTTGCGGGCGATTTCTTCGTCGTCGTAGTCGGTAACGGTGTTGCCTTCGTCGACCTTGCCGAGGCGGTTGACCATGCCTGCGTCGAATAACAAGGCCGACACCAGTTGTGTCTTGCCAGATCCGCCGTGACCGACTACAGCCACATTGCGGATGCTGGCAGCGTCATAGACCTTCATAGGCGGGACCCTCCCGAGGGCGCTCACAGACGCCCGATACGGCGCAGTCTACACCCACGGGGCGAATGCCGGATCCCGATTCAGGCGGACGCGGGTACCGACGCTCGGCGCCGCTACTGCCGACGGTAGAGGTTGTCCACGCGGTCGAGGTGCTCGCGAATCAATCGTTGATTGACCGTGCGGGTGGCGCCGTCGACGGGCACCCGCCGTCCATTAGGCTCTTCAAACAGGGTATAGGCATATTCGCGCCAGTTGAGGAGGTCAGAAATGTAGAGGAACCGCCCGTTGCGCCGCAGCATGCCGTATGTGGAACCGTAGCTCGACATCACCAAGAAGTTATCGCGCCGCCTCGGTTGCGGCTCGCTATCCGGGTCGACAAACAGCGGCGCACCGAACAATGCTCCGGGCCGCCTCTCGGGCTGCCCAAACAGCGTCAAGAACGTGGGCAGCAGGTCGTAGGGAAACGCAATCCGCGACAGATCGGTAGTGACTGTCGCGCGAAAGCGCTTTGGCAGGTGGACGATCAACGGGACGCGAATCGCTTCCGGAAACACATAAAACTGGTGCCCCCAGCGGCCCTCGTCGCCGAGGTCATCACCATGATCGCTGGTTAACACGATGATGCTGTTGTCATAGAGGTTGTGCGCCTTGAGAAAGTCCACGAACAGGCCGAAGCACTTATCGATCCGCTCGAGGCGCGTGGCGTACGGCGCATAGAAACCGGGATAGGTTCCCTGACCTTCTCGACTGTTCGCGTGCGTATTGATGATGTGCACGTTCATCGGCGATAGGTACGCGAATAGCGGCGGCGCGGCCGGGTCCCGATTGGACAACCGCTCCTGCAGCGACTGCAGATTGCGGCACATATCGGTCTGCACGCTCGGGATCTCTGGATCGAGAAAGGTCCGGTGCGGATTCGGCTTCAACAGCGTCGCGACCGTGAAGTCGTTGATGACCCAGTCGAATTTTGCGCCGACGATCAGCGGCTCGAGCCCGTTGATATCGGGGAAGATACGCCCCCATCCGCGCGTCACCTCGCTGCCCGTCCAGATTGATGGCATGGACAACCAGGTGCCGCCATAAGGGGTGAACGCGTTGCGAAACGCGTAACTGTCCCGGGCCCAGGCGCCAATCGAGGGCGTGAAAGTGACTTGCGGATTGTACGCGGACAGATAATCGCGACGGAGGCTGTCGACAACCATCATGAACACGTGCGGCGGCGTTGCCGGTGGCGGGACCACGTTGCCGACGAACGTGTTCTTTGGTACGGCGGGATCCAGCGTCGATTGCCGCGCTTCGGCCGCAACCACACCGCGGAAGTAGCTGGTATCGAACGACGGCTGGTCTATCAGTCTTTGCGCGGCGACGTTGGCGAGCGGGTCGACGGGCGCCAGTCGATCCACGAGCACTCGGGCCTCGAGTCGGGCGTCACCGATACGCCGCGCCAGCGCATCAGCGGCATGTGGAGCCGCGAAAAGCGCCGCGGCCGCGATGGTTGGCGGGGCGATGGTCAGCATCGGTGACCAGCGCCTGGCATCCCCGACCGACCAGACACCGACAAATGCGCCGAAAACGACCGCGGCCTCAGCGACCGCGATCAACGAATGGAGAACGTACGCCCAATCCATCTGCTCGATGCGGGCGATCGCGCTCGCTGCGCCAGCGATGGCGACCAGAATCGTGATCGCGGCGGCGGGTGCGCTCGCGCCCGAGATCGACGTGAGGTGCACGATGCCGCCCGCGCCGGCGACAGCCGGCCGACGAACGCGAAGTCCCGACCAGACCATCGCCGTGGTCAACGCCAGGCCGCTGGCGATCAGGGCGGCGTCCGCTGTATCAAATCCGAACGACGGTAAAACTGCTCGCCTCCACAGCTCCCCAACGGCAACACCGCCGGCGCCCGCCGCGAGGTACAGCTCTGTCGCGAACGGATTTCGCCGTGTCGCCGCGAACGCGGATACCAATCCGAGTACGGCGAACACGATCATCAACGCCGCAACATCGACAATCAAAGCGATGAGCGCGGTTGCCGCCCATCCAGTGCCGTCGAACATCGTGCGTCCGCCGAAATACGTAGTCGCTACATGGACGGCCCACAGCAGCACCGCCGTCGCCAAGCTTGCGACCAGCAGCGTGCGCTGGCCGGTGTTGGCAGCCCCTGCAACGCGAGCCTCCGGCAACCCGACTGCGAGGTGGTCGATAACCGACAGCCACACTAAAGGCAGCAGTGCCCCGGGGACAACGGCGACGCTTCGCGATTGCGCGTTCAACATCGCCAGGAACGGCGTGCCGAGAAGATACACACCGACAGCGCCGAACACGACGATGTAACCAATCGCGGCGAGGCGCGCGCCTCGCCGCGGACCGCGAAGGTCCGGTATCAACGTCGCCGCGCTGGCCAAGTAGGCGAGCCAGTAAAAGGCGTGATGCCAGACCACGAACGTGGTCAGCTCGGAAAATAGCCGTGGGGTCACGAACATGTCGAAGGCGAAAGGCGAGTAGGTCGTTACCCCGTACCCCCACGTAACGAGGAAGACCGCTGAAGCGATCAGGCGGCCGCAGAGAAACAGCCGGTGCCAGGTCACTGGTTCTTGGCACCTAGTGCAGCCATCATGTCTAGAATGGCGCGCCGGTTGGGCTGCAGAGCGAGTGCCCGTTCTAGATGGTGGCGGGCCGCATCGCGATTGGCAGGGAGTAGCAGGCGCGCCAGCCGCACGTGAACGTCGGCATAGTCGTTGTCGACGGACAGGATGCGCCGATACACCGCTTCGGCGTCCGGCTTCCGCCCGGCGGACTCATAGAGCGAGCCGAGATCGGCCAGCAGCTCGAGGTCCTCTGGGACTGCCGTTGCGCATTGCTCGAACCGTGGAATGGCGCTGACATCGGAGGGTGGCCGATCAGCGAGAAGCAGGCACTCTTCGGTAGACGATCCCTCCGAGGTCTGCGGCAACCGCACCGGCAAGACCAGCACAAGACCGATGAGCACCGCCGCCGCGGCTGCGACTCGTGCGCGCGGGGGTGTCGACGTCGTGCTGGGCGAATTCAGAGTGTGGCGATTATACGCCCGAGATCATTCGTAGCGCAGCGCCTCGATCGGATCTAGGCGCGAAGCGCGCCAGGCGGGCAGCATGCCAAAGAAAATCCCGATGCCCGCGGAGAAGCCAAGGCCGAGCGCGAATGACCACCATGGCAGCGACACCGGGAATCCCGAGACGAGATTGACGAGCAGGCCAATCGCGCTGCCCATCACCACGCCGAGAATGCCGCCGACGCTGGTGAGGACCGCCGCCTCGATCAGGAATTGCACCAGGATCTCCCGCCGGCGCGCTCCGATCGCCTGCCGCACGCCGATCTCGCGCGTCCGTTCGGTCACCGAGATCGTCATGATCGCCATGACGCCGATGCCGCCGACCATCAGTGCGATTGACGAGATCACGACGAGCGCCAGCAGGATCGCCGCAGAAATCTGATCCCACACCGCGAGGATCGCGTCCGAGGTCACCAGGTCGAAATCGTTGGGCTTGTCGAGCGTCAAGCCGTGGCGGATGCGCATGATCGTTTCGATTTCGGCCATCGCCTCCTCACGGCTCACGCCGTCTTTCGGCAGCACCGCGATCATCACCGGAATCCCAAACGGCCCGCGCTGCCGGGACTCGTTGCCGAACTGCTTTCGAAACGCCGTGTACGGCACGATTGCGAAGTCATCCGCGCCGGAAAATCCGCCAGGGGAAGGACGCTTTCCGATCACTCCGAGGATGGTGTACTCGACATTGGCGACGCGCACCGGCTTGCCGATCGGATCGATGCCTCGCTTTTCGAACAATGCCTCGTAGACGCCATAACCGACGACGGCGACCGGCCGGGCGCGCTGTACTTCCTGCTGCGTGAAGGTGCGGCCGGCGTGCATCTTTGCGAAATTGATCTCGACGTAGCGTTCCGTCGTGCCCATGATCGGCATCGGCCGCGTGCGCTCGCCTCGATAGAACACCCGCTGGACCGCCGCCTGGCTGCCGGGGCCGCCGCCGCCAACCCAGATGTCGACCATGCCCACCGTCGTCGCCAGTCGCTCGATCGCCTTCATGTCCTCGATGGTGATGTTGGGCCGGCGCATCAGCTCCATGAACGAGGCGCCCGACGAGAAACTGGCGATGCCGGCCTTCTGAACAAAGATCGTGTTGGGTCCGAGCGAATTGATCGATTCACGCAGCGAGCTGTCGAAGCCTCGGATCAGCGAGGTCATGCCGACGATGGACGTGACGCCGATCACGACGCCGAGGACCGTCAGCGCCGACCGCATCTTGTTGCTGCGCAGCGTGTCGAACGCCATGGCGGCGGTTTCCCCGAGCAGCGCCACCTGTTTGCGGAATGCAGACATCGGCCTATTCCCGCCGCAAGGCTTCAATCGGATCGAGCATGGCGGCGCGCCGCGCCGGCATCCATCCGAAGAACAACCCGACGGCCGCGGTGATCATCACGCCGAGCGCGACCGACCAGAGCTCGACCGATGACGGCACCGGCGTGAACGACGCAATCAGGGTCGAAAACATCGCGCCGAGAGCGATCCCGATGATGCCGCCGACCATCGACAGCGTGATCGATTCGGTCAGTACCTGCGACATGATGTCGCGGCGCTTGGCGCCGAGCGCCTTGCGCAGTCCGATTTCGCGCGTCCGCTCGCTCACCACCATCAACATGATGTTCATGATGACGATGCCGCCCACCAGCAGCGAGAGGCCGACGATGCCGACCAGGACGACCGCGATGCCGGCGGTCGCCTGCTGGAAGATGCCAAGCACCGAATCGGATGCGACGACGCCGAAATTATCCGGCTCACTGGGTTTGAGCCCGCGATCGACGCGCAGTGCGACGCGGGCTTCGTCCCGCGCGTAGGCGGCCAGCGCAGCATCACGCGGCTTCACCAGCAGCGCCAGTGACTGTCGGGTCCCGAACAGCTTTTGATAGCGGCCCAGCGGAATCACGACGTACTCATCCATCGACTGGCCGAAGGACGCGCCCTTCTTCTTGCTGACGCCGACGACCGTGAACGGCACACCGGCTATGCGGATTTGTTTGTCCAGTGGATCGACGCCGTTGAAGAGCCGCTCGGCGATGCCCCATCCAATCAGCGTCACCGGCCGCTTGCGCGTAATCTCCGTGGGCGTCATCATCCGGCCGACCTCGGCATCGAACGTCGCGAAGTCGAGATACTCCTCACTGACACCCTGCACCTGAACGGTCTCGAGCTCTTCGTCGCGGTAGGCGACGCGCGTGCGCGTCTGTGCCTGAGCCATGATCGAGGCGACCGACGTGGCAAACCGCTTGATGGCGTCGGCATCTTCCAGCGTGACCAGCGGGTTGTTGCGCATCCGCTCGAAGTCGTCCTCGTTTTGGGTAATGCCCGTTCGCTGGATGGTGAAGGAATCTGCGCCAAGGTCAGACACGATGGCGTCGCTGACGGCGGCGTTGACGCCGGTGATCAGCGCGACGACGGTGATGATCGACGACACCGCGACGATGTTGCCGAGCAGCGTCAGCATCGACCTGAGCTTGTTGGCCCAAATCGATGCGAGCGCCAGCAGGATGGATTCGAACAGCTGCGCCATGACGCGGCTACTTCGCAGCGGCTCCGGCGCGCGGCGCGATTTTCACGAGGTCGCCTTCGTACATGCCGCGGACCGACTCGAACGGCCCTGTGATCACGACGTCACCTTCCTTCAACCCGCTGAGGATCTCCAGATAGCGCTCGCCGGCAATGCCGGTCTTGACCGTGGTGAATGCCGCCTTATTGTCCCGTAACAGGAACACGCCTTCGACTTCCTCGCGCTTTTCTCCCGGCTTCAACTCGACGGGGGCGGCCACCGGTGCCGGCCGTGGCGGACCAAACCGGAACCGCGGCCGCGGCGGGCGCTGCTCGTGCACGACATTGCCTTGAGCGTCGTACAGCAGCTCGCGCACCGTCAACGCCTGAATCGGCACCGACACCACCTGCTTCCGGGTCGCCGTCGTGATCTCGGCGGTGCACGTGAAGCCCGGCCGCACTTCCGGAATCTGCCCCTCGATGGTGACCGTGACTTTGAAGTTGGTCGCCGTGCGTGTGGTGCCGCTTCCGGCGGTCTGGATCGGGCTGTTGCCGATTTCGGTGACGTAACCGGTGAATTTTTTATCGGCGATCGCATCGATGGCAATCGTGGCGCGTTGCCCCAGCTGCACGAACGGAATGTCCGTCTCGTCGACTTCGACTTCCGCTTCGATCACCGACATGTCCGCAACGGTCAGCAGCACGGTGCCGGCGTTGTTCATCGTGCCGACGACGACGTTCTCGCCTTCTTCGACGTTGCGGCGAGTCACGATGCCGTCGAACGGCGCTTCGAACCGCACCTGTGCCAGGGTGTGCCGGCTACTGGCGAGGCCCGCTTCCTGTTGGTTCAGTTGCGTTTCGCGCGTCTTGATCTCCTGCTCGCGCGCCTTCAGGTCGCTGTCGCGAACTTCAACGTCCGATTGCGCGCGTTCGAGCGACTCCCGCGTCGTCAATCCGGCACTCCACAGCTCCTGCTGCCGTTTGAGATTCTGGCGCGCGAGTTCGAGATTGGCGCGCGCGCTTTGCAGGGCGGCTTTCGACTGCTCGAGCGAGGTGCGCGCGCCGGCGACCGCGGCGATGTCACGACGAACGGCGGCTTCGGCGGTCACCGGGTCGATCTGCAGCAGGAATTGCCCCTGCCGGACGCGATCGCCCTCCTGCACGCCGAGCCGCGTCACCCGGCCCATCGTCTGCGCGCTGATGTTGACGGTCTTCTTCGGCTCGATCTTTCCGGAGGCCGACACAATCGCCTCGAGATCGCGCTTCTGGATTGTTTCGACCGTCACCGTGATGCCCGCATCTCCGCGCCGCGCGTACGCCGCGCCGGCGCCGCCGGCAGCCACCACCAGCACGATCAGAATCCAGAACCATTTCTTGCGAAGCACTTGTCCTCCTCTTACGACGAACCCTGCCCGAGTACTGCAAACGCCGCGGCGACAGCCGCCGCCACGCCTACATAGACGACCAACAACCGCCAGAAATATCGCGGCCATGGTCTGCCGGACGCGGCCGCGACGCCGACGGCCATCAGCCAGATCCACCACACACCAAACACGTCGATGGTGCCGAACAGCCGTGCGGGCCAGGTCCCCTCGTCAAACCAACCGAGCATCCCCGCGAGATTGAACGGACTCGTCAACGACTCGTAGAGATAGTGCACGGGCGTCGCGAGGATCTGCTGCGCGGCCAGCACCACCGTCGCGTGCACCGCGATCGCCAGCGCTGTGACGTACGACAAATGTGCGCCGTCGATTCGCGCTAGCAGCATCAATCCCGCCGCCACCACGAGGGTGACTTCCGGGGTCACCAGCAATCGGCCCCCGCTCGTCAAATAGGTGAGAAGCGGTGGGTTCGCCTGCAATCGGGCGTACTCCGCATCGTCGACTCGGGTTCCCAGCGCTTCGGTAACTCGCACGCGCTCGTCAACGAGCGCCTGGCGGCCTACTGGTGTCGAAAGAAGCAGGCCGCCACATAGCAGAACGACGACCAGGATGACGATCCACGTCAGGATGAAGGATGGGTCACGCACTACCTCAGCCATCGTGGTGCGAGGCTGGAGTACGACACCCATCACACGGCGCATCTAAATTTCCTTTGCCCAGAAATACGATGATGGACGAGCATTGGTTTCCTTCGGTGCCTCTCAAACCGCTGACTGCGATAGACTTTTTGTTTCAAACGCCTGCGCGCTCAGCGTTGTTTTTGCTGAATCAAAAATAATATTTCATGTCGACAAAGTTCCGCAACACCGTCTCGCTCGTGATTCTATTGGCGATTTCGGTGCCCGGCCGGGCTGGTGCGCAAGTCGAACTTGGCACGCGTGCATCGGGCATGGCGGGCGCCTTCGTTGCCGTCGCCGATGATGCCTCGGCGGTGTATTGGAACCCGGCGGGGATCGCGACCGGCTCGCTGATTAGCGTGATCGTCAGCGCTGGAAGCGGCACGTCGGCGCCCGGCCCGCCGGAACCGGCCAGCGGGGAACGGAGCACGGGTCGAATCGTCGCCTTGTCGGCGACGGCGATTGGGCTTGCATACTACGGGCTCGGGACGTACGGTACCAGCGCTCCCGCCCCTGCAGTGACGGGCCTCCCTGGCCGAGAAGATGTGAGGCGCAGTGTGCACGCTGTCACGACCTCAGTGGCAGCGGTGTCGCTGCTTCAATCCCTCAGCGAGCATCTTGTTGTAGGGGTAACGCCCAAACTTATTCGCGGCAGGGCCTTACTTGGCGAGTCGACGGCGCTTGACGTGCACGATGCCTTCGATGCCGCGCGCGACTTGCGGGGGCCCGCGTCGACGCGATTCGACGTCGACGCCGGGGCGATGTTTTACGCGAACGGGGTACGTGTCGGGATTGTCGGCCGCAATTTGACGGCACCGTCGTTCGACCAGAACGGCGTAGCGGAGAACGAGATCGAATTAGGTCGAGAACTGCGGATCGGCGCTGCGTGGGGCTCGGGCGGAACCGGCACCGCGCGGCTGGTGATCGCGGCTGACGGCGATGTGTTGGCGCGTGACACGCCGCTGGGCGCCCGGCGCGACCTCGCGGCCGGCGTTGAGACGTGGTGGCGCGACCGACGGCTCGGCTTGCGCGGCGGGATCCGCCAAAGCACGATCGGCGCGGCGCGCGCCGCGGTGGCCGCGGGCGTCTCTGCCGGATTGTCACCGGGTCTGCTGCTAGAAGCGCATGCGGTGCGCGGACAGGATGGCGAACGATCATGGAGCGTCGGCGCACGGATGTCGTACTAAAGCAGGTGCCGGGTGCCAAGGGTGCCACGGTGCCAACGGCGGCGTAGCAGGAAATAGAACGACGAAAGAACGAAATGCCGGTTCGAATCGGGGAATTGCTTCTCAAAGAGAAGCGCATCACGGCTGAACAACTCCAGGAGGCCTTGAACTACCAGCGCACGAATGGCGGCAAGCTGGGCGCCAATCTCGTGAAGCTTGGCTACGTCAAGGACGAGGAGATCACCGCGCTGCTGTCGAAGCAGTACGGCGTGCCGTCGATTGCCCTGAATCAATTCGAGATCGATGCGGCGGTGATCAAGCTGGTGCCCGCCGAGACGGCACGGAAGTATCAAATCGTGCCGCTCAGCCGTGCCGGCGCGACGCTGACCATCGCGATGACCGATCCCACCAACGTCTTCGCCATGGACGACGTGAAGTTTATGACCGGCTACAACGTCGAACCGGTGGTCGCGTCGGAAACCGCGGTGCTCGATTCGATCGAGAAGTACTACGCCGGCAGCGTCCCCGGCGAGAAGCCGAAAGCCGGCGGACCGATCGTGCAGCAGGAGGTCCCCGGCGAAAGCGCGCTCGAAGCGGCGACGCGCTCGCTGAGCGACATGCCGGCGATGATGGCCGACGCCAGCGACGTCGAGGTGCTCGAAGACCTCGAAGAAATCAGCGCCGAGATGCTGACCCGCCAGGGCGAGGAGGCGCCGGTCATCAAGCTGGTGAACGTCGTCTTGATGTCGGCGATTTCCAAGGGCGCCAGCGACATTCACATCGAGCCGTACGAGAAAGAGTACCGGGTCCGCTACCGCATCGACGGCATCCTCTACAACATCATGAATCCGCCGTTGAAGATGCGCGACGCGATCACGTCGCGCATCAAGATCATGGCGAAGCTCGACATCGCCGAAAAACGGCTGCCGCAGGACGGCCGCATCAAGATCCGCTTCAGCGACAACGGCCAGGCCAAGGACATCGATTTCCGCGTCTCCTGTCTGCCGACGCTGTTCGGCGAGAAGATCGTGATGCGCTTGCTCGACAAGGGCAAGCTGATGCTCGACATGACGAAACTCGGTTTCGAGCCCGAGTCGTTGAAGAAGCTCGAGACGCAAATCCAGAAGCCGTGGGGCATGGTGCTCGTCACCGGTCCGACCGGCAGCGGCAAGACCAACACGCTGTATTCGTCGATCTCCAAGGTCAACACGCCGGAAACCAACATCATGACGGCGGAGGATCCCGTCGAATTCAACCTGCTCGGCGTCAACCAGGTGCAGGTCCGCGAAGCAATCGGCCTGAACTTCGCCGCGGCGCTGCGCAGCTTCCTGCGCCAGGATCCGAACATCATTCTGGTCGGCGAGATTCGCGACTTCGAGACGGCGGAGATCGCCGTCAAAGCCGCGCTGACCGGCCACCTCGTGCTGTCGACGCTCCACACCAACGACGCCCCGAGCACGATCAACCGCTTGATGAACATGGGCATCGAACCGTTCCTGGTCGCCAGCTCGCTGAACCTGGTCTGCGCGCAGCGGCTGGTCCGGCGCATCTGCACCAATTGCAAGATCGACGACGAGTTGCCGCCGCCGGCCCTCGAGCAGATCGGCTTTCAACCCGACCTCGCCAGGACGGTGAAGCCGAAGAAGGGGACCGGGTGCGACAAATGCAACAAGACGGGGTATAAGGGGCGCGTCGGCCTTTACGAGGTCATGGAAATCACCGACGAACTGCGGGAATTGATCCTGGTCGGTGCATCCGCCCTCGAGTTGCGCCGGAAAGCCATCGAAGAGGGCATGATCACGCTGCGCGGCAGCGGGTTACGCAAAATTACCGAAGGCGTGACGACGATAGAAGAAGTCTTGCGAGAAACGGTGAAATAAATGGCAACCCTTCCGGATTTGTTGAAGCAGATGGTGGAGATGCAGGGCTCGGACCTGCATCTGTCGATTGGCTCGCCGCCGCAAGCGCGTGTGCACGGCGATCTGCAAAAAATGCAGCATCCGGAACTCACGGCCACCGACACCAAGTCCTTGTCGTACGCGGTGTTGACCGACGCGCAGAAGAAGCGCTTCGAGGAGACCAAGGAGCTCGACTTTTCGTTCGGCATTCGCGGTCTGGCCCGTTTCCGCTGCAACATGTTCAACCAGAAGGGCGCGGTGGGCGCCGTCTACCGGCAGATCCCCGAAAAGATCCGCTCGTTCGAGGAGCTCGGGTTGCCGCTGGTGATGGCCAAGCTCGCCGAGCGGCCGCGCGGCCTCGTGCTGGTGACGGGGCCGACGGGGTCGGGCAAGTCGACGACGCTGGCGGCGATGATCGACAAGATCAACGTCGAGCGCCGCGGCCACATTCTGACGGTGGAAGATCCGATCGAATATCTGCATCAGCACAAGAACTGCCTGATCAACCAGCGCGAGATTCACAGCGACACCGACAGCTTCTCGAACGCGCTGCGCGCGGCGTTGCGTGAGGATCCCGACGTGGTCCTGATTGGCGAAATGCGCGACCTCGAGACGGTCGAATCGGCGCTGCGCATCGCCGAAACCGGCCACTTGACGTTCGGTACGCTGCATACGAATTCCGCCGCGTCGACCATCAACCGCATCATCGACGTGTTCCCGTCGCACCAGCAGGCGCAGATCCGCACCCAGCTGTCGCTGGTGATCGAAGGAATCGTCTGTCAATCGCTGCTGCCGAAGGCCGACGGCAAAGGACGCGTGGTCTCGCTCGAAATACTGGTGCCGACCGCCGGCATCCGCAACCTGATTCGCGAAGACAAGGTGCACCAAATCTACTCGGCGATGCAGACCGGGCAGGAGAAGCTCGGGATGCAGACGATGAACCAGTCGCTGGCGACGCTGTATTTCCGCAGGCAGATCACGCTGGAGACGGCGATGAACGCATCGTCCAATCGAGAAGAGCTGCAGGAGATGATCAATCGCGGCGCCGGCGTGGTGGCGGGGGCCGGCCTCGGCCGTCCCGGCGGGCCTCCGGGTGGACGGCCGCCGCTTCGCACGTAACACGTGAACCGTGAAACTTGAAACCGTGAGGTAGACATCCGGCTTCCCCCGGAGACGAGTCATGGCAACGTTTGCATTTTCAGGACGCACGCGCACCGGCGAGACGGTGTCGGGCGAGCGCATCGGCGACACGATGGACGCGGTGGTCGCGGCGCTGCGGCGCGAGCAGATCCAGGTCACCCGCATTCAGCCGACGCAGGCCAAGGCAGGCGCGGTGGCGCAGGCGCGCAAGCTCAAGCCCAAGGGGGTGCCGGCCAAGAACCTCGCGGTCTTCACGCGACAGTTTTCGGTGATGATCGACGCCGGCCTGCCGCTCGTGCAGTGTCTCGACATCCTGGGCAACCAGGAAGAGAACAAGTACTTCGCGCAAGTGATCCTGCAGACGCGCACCGACGTCGAAGGCGGCCAGTCGCTGGCCGAGGCAATGAAGCGCCATCCCAAGGTGTTCGACGCGTTGTTCTGCAACATGATTGCGGCCGGCGAAGCCGGCGGCATCCTCGACACGATTCTGAAACGGCTGGCGGTCTACATCGAGAAGGCCGTCAAGCTGAAGAACCAGGTCAAGTCGGCGATGATTTACCCGATCGCCGTCATCGTGATCGCCGCGGTCGTGATCGGCGTGATTCTGTGGAAGGTCATCCCGACCTTCGCATCGCTGTTTGCCGGTCTGGGCGCTGAGCTGCCGCTGCCGACGCGTGTGGTCATTGCGCTGAGCAACAACCTGATTACCTTCGCACCGTTTCTGCTGGTGGCCTTTTTCGTCGCCGGCTGGGGGTTCCGTTCGTATTACGCCACCGAGGGCGGGCGCCGCGTCATCGACGGCCTCGCGTTGAAGATGCCCATTCTCGGTCCGATCCTGCGAAAGATTGCGGTCGCCCGGTTTTGCCGCACCTTGTCGACGCTGATGGCGTCGGGTGTCCCTATTCTGGATGGCCTGGACATCACGGCGCGGACGTCAGGCAACGCGATCATCGAGGACGCGATCATAACCACGCGCAAGAGCATCGAGCGCGGCGAGACGATTGCGGCGCCGTTGAAGGAAACCGGCGTCTTCCCCGGCATGGTCGTCCAGATGATCGGCGTCGGCGAAGCGACCGGCGCGCTCGACACGATGCTCGGCAAGATCGCCGACTTCTACGAAGAGGAAGTCGATGTCGCGGTCGAGGGCCTGCTGACGCTGCTCGAGCCCCTGATGATCGCGATCCTCGGCGGCGCCGTTGGCGGCATCGTCATCGCGATGTACATGCCGATCTTCGACCTGATCAGCAAACTGACCTGATGCGGGATTCGACGCTGCAGCGGCGCCTCGCGGTCCACATTGCCGTGCGGCTGCTGGTCGCGACGGTGCTGCTGGGCGCCGCCGTGATCGTCCAGCTACGCACGCCGGGCGCGCTGCCGATCGAACCCTTCTACTTCCTGGTCGCCGTCACCTACGCCGTCAGTCTCGGCTTCATCGCGTCGTTGCCGTTCGTCGAGCGGCTGCCCTGGCTGACCGATCTGCATTTTTCGATCGATGCCATCGTCGTGTCGGCCGCCGTCTTCATCACCGGCGGCGTCGAAAGCTTGTTCGTCAGCCTCTACGTGCTGCCGATCGTGGCCGCCAGCATGGTGCAGTTCCGACGCGGCGGCCTGCAGATTGCCGGACTCAACACCATCCTGTTTTTCGGGGTCGTGGTGACCCAGTATCTCCATGTCAATGGCTACCTCGCCGTCCCCTTCGGCGACCTGATCGCCGCCGACTTGCCGCCGGTCAACGTTGCCCAATACACGGTAGCGCTGAATGCGTTCGGCTTTTTCGCGGTGGCGATGCTGGCCGGATCGCTGGCCGAACGAGCGCGGCGCGGCGAAGCGCAGCTCGAACAGGCCACCGAAGAAATCGCCGACCTGCAGGCGTTCAACCAGTACGTCCTCGACAATCTGCTGAGCGGACTGGCGACGGCCGACGCCGAGAACCGGCTGATGACGTTCAACCGCTCGGCGATGCTGATCACCGCTGTTGAGGGCGCGTTGCCGATCGGGCAGCACGCGGCCGATGTCCTGCAGCTGCCGCCGGCGTTTGCCGCCAACCTCGCGCAGGATCTCGCGCGGGTGCGCAGCAAACGTACGGATTACGTGTATCGACAAGGCCAGGGGAAGACCATCGAGATCGGGCTCAGCGTGGCGGCGTTGCCGCTGCCCGACGGTTCGCGTGGCTTCCTGTACACCTTCCAGGACGTCACCGACATCAAGCGCTACGAGCAGAACGCACGGATGCAGCAACGCCTTGCCGCGGTCGGCGAGATGGCCGCGGGCATCGCCCACGAGATCCGCAACCCGCTGGCGTCGATGTCCGGTTCGATGCAGATGTTGAAGCAGGAGCTGCCGCTGTCGGCCGATCAGGCGCAGCTGATGGACATCGTCCTCAAGGAATCGGAGCGGCTGAACCAGACCATCAAATCCTTTCTGGCGTACGCACGCCCGCAGCGGTATTCGATGCAGCCGCTGGACCTGCGATCGATCGTCCAGGAAACGGCGATGTTGCTGCGGAACAGCACCGAGGTCGACCCGCAACACGACGTGGCGGTCGCCGCCGGCGAGGCGCCGGTGATGGTCGACGCCGATGAAGGGCAGATCCGGCAGATCATTTGGAACCTGGCGACCAACGGCGTCCGAGCGATGCCGCAGGGCGGCACCTTGCGCCTGTCTGTGCGCAACGAAGACACCGCCGATGGCCGACGGGCCGTGCTGCTGGTGGAGGATGAAGGCGTCGGCATTCCGCCTGAGGACGTCGATTCGATCTTTCAGCCATTCCGCGGCTCGTTTGGCAAGGGGACCGGACTGGGATTGGCTATCGTGCACCGCATCGTCACGGACTACGGTGGCACCATCGACGTCAAACCGCGACCGGGTCGCGGCACAGTGTTCCGCGTGGCGTTCCCAACGCCGGTGCGCGCGCACGCACAGGCGTCATGAGAAAACCGGGAGCCGGGAGCCGGGAGCCGGGAGCCGGACAATCAGACAAGCCGCGAATCCTGATTGCGGATGATGAGCAGTCGATGCGCGAGTGGATGCGACTGCTGTTCCAGCGCGACGGCTTCGAAGTACTGACGGCCGAAGACGGAGTGGCCGCCCGCGAACTCCTCGCGCGCGAGTACATCGACGTGCTGCTCACCGACATTCGGATGCCGCGTCTCGACGGCGTCGCGCTGCTGCGATCGATCCGCGAGATGGCGCCTGACGTCATCGTCACGATGATGACGGCGCATTGGACACAGGACTCCGAAGATTGGGCGCAGGCGCAGGCGCTCGGCGCGGCCGCGCTGTTCGAAAAGCCGTTCCGTGACGTCAACCTGGTGACGATGCAGGTGCGGCAACTGCTCGAGTCGCGGCGGCTCCGTCACGAAAACGTCGTGCTGCGGAAGACCACGGCAGAACAGGGCTTCGCGGGAATCATCGGGCGCAGTCCGGTCATGCTCGACGTGTTCCGCCTCGTCGAAACCGTCTGCCGCACCAACAGCACCGTGCTGATTTCCGGCGAGTCGGGCACCGGGAAAGAGCTCGTCGCTCGCGCGATCCATTCACTGTCGTTGAGACGCGACCAGCCGTTCGTCGCGGTCAACTGCGGCGCGATGCCGGAGGCGTTGCTCGAATCGGAATTGTTCGGCCACGTGCGCGGTGCGTTCACCGGCGCCGACAAGGACAAGAAGGGCCTGATTGAAGCGGCCGACGGCGGCACGGTCTTCCTCGACGAGATCGGTGAAATGCCGCCCTCGATGCAAGTCAAGCTGCTGCGAGTGTTGCAGGAGCGCAAATACCGCCGCGTCGGCGGCACCGACGAAGCGTCATCGAATATCCGGGTCATCGCGGCGACCAATCGCGATCTGCCGAAACAGGTCGGCGACGGCAAGTTCCGCGAGGATCTGTTCTATCGCCTGAACGTCATCCCCGTCCGGATGCCCGCGCTGCGCGAGCGCGTCGAGGACATCCCGATCATCGCTGAGTATTTCCTGTCGAAGTACGGACGCGAGATGAACAAGACGGTCGACGGCTTCGCTCCGGAAGCGATGACGGCCCTCTGCGCCTATTCGTGGCCGGGCAACGTGCGCGAGCTCGAGAATGTGGTCGAGCGATCCGTGGCGCTGGAGTCGAACTACCGGATCGAGTTCTCGACGTTGCCGCAACACCTTCGCGACGGCCGTCCCGCGACGCCTCGGCCGGGCGATCCCGTCGGCGACACCGGCGCGGGGTTCAATCTCGAACGGCACCTTCAGGACATCGAGCGCTCACACCTCGAGCGCGCGCTGGATCGCGCCGGCGGGGTCCAGACACGAGCCGCCGACGTGCTCGGCCTGAGCTTCCGGCAATTTCGCTACTTGATGAAAAAGCACGCGATCAAGCGCGACTAGCCATGCCGAGGCGCCTGGCACCGTCGACCACGGCGCGCATCGTGGTGATCGCGCTTGCGGCCATGGCGGTCTGCCTGTTGCGGCTTGACGATGTCGCAGGGCTGATGTTGTCGACGACGCCTGGTAGTTCTGTTGGCGAAGGCATTGGCTTCCGGGGAGGGCTACCGGTTGATCAGTTCCGCCACGACTCCGATTCTTCCAAACGTGCCGCTAGGCTTCCCAGCTCTCCTCGCACCGATCTTCTGGCTGAGTCGCGCGTATCGGACAATCTCGTTTGGCTCCACGTGGTCGCGATCCGCGCAATGGGGTCCGACCGGCCGCACAGGGCTGTACGTCGTCGAATACTGAAGAGATAGTCAAACTGCGCACGTGACAAGAACTGGCAGGGGCCCCTGACAGGAATTGTCAGTCTGCGCCGGAAAGCCGGCCTAAGGTTGCGGCCACCTCTGCCGATAAGCCCTATGGTTACAAGCACTTAATCCGTGTACGCCACCGGCGCATCAAGTGGTACGCCAGTTGCTCTACAGCGGGCCAGGACGCACCGCCAAAGAACGAGACGGTCCGGCCTTCAAGCACACAACCCGGTAACCTGAGAACGGTAGGAGAAACACATGCGTATCCGCAGCAACAAGGGCTTCACGCTCATCGAACTGCTCATCGTCGTTGCGATTATCGGCATCATCGCCGCGATCGCGGTCCCAGGCCTGCTTCGCGCTCGCATGTCGGGCAACGAGGCGTCGGCTATCGGCTCGCTGCGGGCGATCAACAGCTCACAGCAGGCGTATGCTTCGAGCTGCGCGAATGGCTTCTACGCGAAGTCTCTGGTCTCGCTGGGCGTGGCTCCGTCGGCCGGCGGCGCGCCCTTCATCAGCCCGGACCTAAGCGCCGGTGCGTCGGTTCAGAAGAGCGGCTACACCGTCACCATGGCTGAGGGCTCCGACGCGGACGACGCCACGCTCGCGGCTTGCAACGGCATCGCTGCCGACGAGCTCGGCAGCTCGTACTACGCGACGGGCTTCCCGATCACCCCCAATTCGACGGGAGTTCGCTACTTCTGGACGAACACGCTGGGCACCATCTATACGGATCTCGCAGAAATCGACGACACAGTTGGCAACGCGGCGCCGGAGGCCGGTCCTACGGTTCTTCAGTAACTCGACGACGATTACGGCTACGAAGGGCGCGAGCAATCGCGCCCTTCGTACTGTACAGGTAGAATCTCACCCATGTCCACGGTCACCGTTGCAGCCAACCGCGCACCTGTATTCACGGCTTTTGCGCTATTGGGGCTGGCGGCATCAGCCGCGTCGACGTGGGTGCACTACAGAATTCTGAACGATCCGACCTACGCGAGCTTTTGCGATGTCAGCTCGACGTTCAATTGCACGGATGCCTACACCAGCCGGTTCGGAGCGTTCGCAAACATACCCGTGGCGCTGCTGGGGCTGTTGTTCTTCGCGGGCGTCCTCCTCCTGATCGCTGTTTGTAGCGCGTCGAGAACGGCGTCGCAGAACCTTCCGGGCTACCTCTTCGCGATCTCCACCATCGCCCTCGCCGCGGTCTTGTATCTCGCCTACGCGTCATATTTCATTTTGAACGTGGTGTGCCTGTTGTGCGTGGGTACCTACGTTGCGGTCATCGGCTTGTTTCTGACGTCCGGAATGGCGTCTCGGAATCCCATGTCTCACTTACCGTCGCGATTGACCAGCGATCTGCGTCTGTTGTTTCGTCACCCCGCCGCCCTTGCCAGCGTGGTTGCCTTCGTCGCCATCGCAGCCGTTGCCATTGCGGTGTTCCCCGAGCAGCGCGTCGAGGCCGCGACGGCCACGTCGTCCGAGCCCGCCGCCCAACCGGCAGCCCCGGCTCCCACGTCGGAGCAGATGAAGAAGCTCGAAGAATATCTGGCGGCGCAGCCGCGTGTGCCGATCGTCGCGCCAAGCGACGGCGCTGCGGTCGTGATCCTGAAGTTCAACGACTATCAGTGCCCGGGATGCGGCCAGACGCATCGTGACTACAAGCCGATCCTCGCCAAGTGGGCCAAACAGGCACCCGGCAAAGTGAAGTTCATCAGCAAGGACTATCCGCTCGAGCGCCAATGCAACGGGTTCGTGAACCAGGACCTGCATCCTGGGGCATGCGAAGCCGCCGTTGCAGTGCGGCTGGCGCGCGAAAAGGGACGTGCCGACGCGATGGAAGACTGGCTGTTCGCCAACCAGCCGGCGATGAACCCGGAAACGGTCAAGAAGGCTGCGGAGACGGTGGGCGGGGTGTCGGCGAAAGAATTCGATTCGCGCCTTGCAGCGACGCTTGAACTGGTGAAGGCGGATGTCGCGCAAGGCGGGCAATTGCAGATCAGCGGGACGCCGACTTTCTTCATGAATGGCATGCGCCTGCCCGGACTGCGCGGCGAGTTCTTCGACGCCGCCATCGCGTGGGAACTGCGTCGCGTCGAGGGAAGCAAATAAGCGGGCCGACTGGCACCCATGCCGGCGATCGAGACTGACGCCCTCACCAAGGACTTTCGCGTCGGCTTCTGGCGTCGGCGTCCGTATCGCGCCCTCGATGCCCTGACCCTGTCAGTTGACGAAGGTGAGGTGTTCGGATTCCTGGGGCCAAACGGCGCCGGCAAGAGCACCACGCTGAAGCTGCTGATGCAGCTGATCTACCCGACGAGCGGCGCGGCGAGGATCCTCGGCAAGCCGGTCGGCGATCTCGCGGTCAAGCAACGCATTGGTTTTCTCGCAGAGAATCCCTATTACTACGACTACCTGACCGCGGAAGAAGTGCTGTCGTACTTTGCGCGGCTGTTCGGCTATCGCGGTCCGGACGTGCGCGCGCGCGTCTCACGCGTCCTCGACGAGGTCGGCATCGCGGAGCAGCGCCGCCTGAAATTGCGCCAGCTGTCGAAAGGCCTGCTGCAGCGCGTCGGACTGGCGCAGGCGCTTATCAACGACCCTGAGCTGGTATTTCTCGACGAACCGATGTCGGGCCTCGATCCTCTCGGGCGCCGGCAAGTTCGCGATTTGATTCTGCAGCTGCGTCAGCGCGGATGCACGATCTTCTTCAGCTCGCACATTCTGTCGGACGCCGAATCGTTATGCAGCCGGGTGGGCATCATGGCGCAGGGCCGGCTGGTGGCGAGCGGCCGGGTCAGCGACATCCTGGCGTTCGAGCTCAAGGGGTGGGAGCTCGTCGTCGCCAATCTTGCCGACGATGTGGTGACGCGTCTTGGAGGACGCGTCTCGAGCGCGACGCGGCTGGCAGAAGGGCGGTTCATGCTCAACCTGCCGGCTGCCAGCGAGCCGGAGCGGCTGATCGGCGAACTCCGGGCTACGGGAGCCGAGCTCGTTTCGCTGCATCCGATTCGAGAGACCCTCGAAGACTACTTTGTTCAACAGGTCGCGTCAGCGACGCCACGGACGCTTTAGCGATGCGCATTCTGGGGCTGATTGCCGGCGCGGTGTTTCGGGAATCCGTTCGCGATCGCGTGCCATACGCGATGGTGGTGTTTGCGGTGCTGTTGATGGCGGCGTCGTACCTGATCGCGCAAATGACGGCCGGTCAGGACATGAAGATCATCAAGGATCTGGGTCTTGCCGCACTGTCGCTGTTCGGATTGTTCATTGCCATCTTCATCGGCATCGGGCTGGTGTCCAAGGAAGTCGAGAAGAAAAGCGTGTTCGGCATTTTGAGCAAGCCGATTTCGCGTACGCAGTTCATCCTCGGCA
>Ga0196963_10000295_pt1 | contig 46249 bp, 83 predicted proteins | sample S1_5metaG_FD_148600 | JGI IMG/M metagenome (GOLD analysis project Ga0196963, IMG submission 148600) | Soil microbial communities from Anza Borrego desert, Southern California, United States - S1_5 | ecosystem: Environmental > Terrestrial > Soil > Desert | place: USA: California | collected... | reverse complement strand
CTTGCAGCGAGATGGGCTGTTGCGTTGTGCCGGGCGCGGAGTCGTGGCCCGTGGGCGATACGATAATGCCGGTAGGCTGCTGCGTTTCCACCACGGGCGGCGGCTTGGGCTGCTCAGCTTCCGGCGTTAGCGTGAATGCCTTGCCGCAGTGGGGACAGGTGGCGCGGGTTGTGGTGGTGGTTGCGCTCATCCTTCGCTCGCTTCAATCCTCCGCTTGCGCTCCGCGATGTTCTGCTCAGTTTGTTTTAGAGATACTTCCAATTCGCCTATCAGCGTTTCAGCTAACTGATCTGGCGTTACCCCGCGAAACTTCGCCTCCTGCTCAACTAAACTCTGCACGCCGTTGATGCCAGCAATGGCCGCGTTGACGATTGGGGCAGCGCCGGGCAGGAACATTGTGGTTGCACCGCTTGCGACGAGTTTGAGTATTTCGAGAATTTTAGGATTCATTCGCCTCCTGTAAATCGCGCCGATAAGCCTCGCGCGCCGCAGGCGTATAATAATCAGGGCGCGGAGAGCGCCACTCTCCAACACGCGCCTCATCGTGCTTAATCCACCATGTCATTCGTACCGCGCCGCAGATTTCGCACCATGACGTTTCAGAACTGAGCCTGCCACCTTCAAGCAAATCAAGCCTTACCGCTCGTGGCGGGTGCTTGCAACGCTTCTGCAATTGGCGCAGTAGCAACAGCCAAATCGTCATCATGGATTTATTGCGGCCTCCAATTCCGCCCCCTGTCTCGCGTCGAGTACGACTTCAAATACACTACCACCTACCGCGCTCTTAACTCTGCTCATCAACGCGAGCAAGCGGTCGGCACTGCCCGTGATGGTGCTAAGCAAGGGCTGCAGTTTCAAACTTACATCCGAAGGAATGCTTGCATCCGTCCCGGTTGGCGTCAGCGCCTTAATTGCTTGCAGGGCAGATTCGATTCCGGCCCGATTCGCCGCCGTCAAGCTAAACTTTCGCGTTGCCGGGTCGTAGGCGCTTCGCAACACGCCGAAGGCGACTTGCTCATATTTGTTGATTTGCGCGGCAATGTTTTGGTGTTGCAGGGCAACGGCTTTAGGTAAGGCGTGCTGCTCACAATCTGGGCAATACAACTGAAAGCTAACCTCGCTGAAGGTATCCACCGCCTTGTCAATTCTACTGATATAGAGCAGGGCATTCGTAAAAGTATCTTCGCTGCGCGCCAGCTTCACCGGGCAGGCTGAGTTCAACAGCACGCCGATTGTCAGCGCGAGCGCGGCGAGAATGCGTTTTGATTTGGAAAGATGGGCCATACAAAAAACAAAAACCGCCTGACAAATCCGAGGAGGCTTTTCAGCGGCCCGGACTATCAGGCGGCGGGTTGTAGGAAGGGAGAAAGGGGAAGCGTTTCCGCTCTCTGCTGTTCCCTACGGTCGCCTATTCAGTTTTGTGACGCAGGCAGCGTAGCCGATTCTGGCGTTTGTCGCAATAGTTTTTGCAACTCAGCCCGCAGCGCCGCCTCCAGCTCTAAATCCTCTGCTAATAGCACCGCCTCTTTCTTCGCCCGCCCGCTGTGCCGCGCAATGGCTTCAATGCGCTGCGCGATGGTGGTGTGCAGGGCTTCGAGCTGGGCGGTGAGGGATGTGAGTTCGGCATTCATATTTACAGCTTGCAATGCCTCCAAACCGCATACTTCAAACTATCCCACCATCCATACCCTTCGCGCCGAGCAAATCTAAAGCGGCGGGTGGGGGTGCGGGTGTGGTGGTAAGTAGTAGCTGCCATTACTTAAAATAAGGCTTCGTCTTACTGTAGTCCTTCATCCCCTCACGCCGACGATGACAGGGAACGCAAACCACTTCTAAATTATCCCGATTGCCGCCACCCGCGCTAATTCGCCTTACGTGATCTATTGACGCCATTAGCACAGTAACCATCTGCCCTTCTTTCGATAGATATGTAACCAAACCCTTCGCTTGATCCAGACAAATACGGTCTTCCACTGGAACGCGCTTGACGTTTTTGATTCGCTGGCCACAGTCCAGGCATTTGAAGTGCTGATGGCGTAGCAGGTCGTCAAGCTTATAGCGCGCTCGCTTGCGCAGCCTATCGGCGCGCAGCGTGTACCGAGTTCTTTTGATATTCCTTCCTGACATAACTGCACTACCATTCGCCCCTGTCTGCCCTGCCTGACAGCCAAAACCAAAGAGCTTTCAAGTAGCTCCCTTCGTAGGCAATAAAGAATCCATCAAAGTGAATCAGGTTCACCCATGACCAAAAGCCCCAGCCGCAGCCGCACTGCCTATCTGAACAAAGGCGCATCGGAAAACCGTAATAGTGAACCTTGACCGATGCCGCCCCGCATAAAGGACAAAACCGACTTGCCGTGCTGAACATTGCACGCCAGCTCATTTAGTGACCACCTTTCTTTTCTACCCTCCTCTCTCACCGCAGCCCCACCAACCAAACCGCGCCAGTGCTATTGGCTCCCCTTCGGCGCCTGCGAGCAGATATGATTTAGGTTTTTGCAGTTAGCCTTGTGGATAATCATCGAACCTCTACCAAGTTGGATGTATTCGCAGCCGTCAATCGTGACAATCTCAAAGCCGTCAACTACCGTCATCTTTTTATTCGCATTGGCATCGCGCGGCGACGAATCACAACTGGCAAGCAGTAGTACAAGCCAAAGACAATATCTTTTCATGGGGTTTAATCGTCCTTTCTCTGCTCCCACCATAGCCCAATCACGCTCACAGCCCCAACACAAAGCAGCACCGTCATGCTCACGCCCCACCAGTGGAGTAGGAACCACTCACCCCACGTCACCGCTACCCCTACGGCGGCGGCGGGGGCGGTGTATTTGGCGATGGTTGTGGTAGTGGATGCGGCAGTCTTCGGCGGTTCAACGTGCTTCAGTTCAGGCACGGTTAGCGGCCAGCTCGTCGGGATAGATGCTGGCGCAGGCGCGGGCTTCGGCGCAGGCAGCACTTCAACCGGCAGATCAACCGCTTTCAGCGCCGCCGTTGCCCGCTCCCACACGAGCGGCAAGCCGCCTTTCCTATACAGTGCGTAACACTGCGCAACGGACAAGCCTGACAACTGCACATGAGGCATATCAACAAACTTCCAGCGCCCGCCCCACTCCAAACCCACAGACTCAGCGGCAACGCCGATTTGTTTCCATTTCGGTTGCGGCGCGTTCCAATTCGGCTTGCCTTTCTCGAAGATGCAAAAATCTACTGCCAGCCCATACGAATGGTTTGATTGCCACGCGCGGGCGTTAGTCACCCTTTTACCCGGCTTCGTTCTCCCTTGCGCGTACAGCGCCTCTTGTTGCACTGCTGTACGAAAACCTTGAACCACCTCGACAGTGACGCCCTGTGCCTTCAGCCGCTCGGCAATGATGATTGCGCGGCGTCGTAATTCTGGATGGACTTTTGAAAGGCGTTCCATGCTAGTTTGGTTCACTGACCGCAAAGCTCCGTAAAGTAATCCGCCCACGTCATGCCTAGTAACCGCTTGTACTCTTTAGCCGATGCTATCAATTCATCCATCGTGTCACCGCTGGCGATTACCTTTTCCGCCACATAATCAAAGTGTATCGGCTCGCCGTTGCGATACCATTGCAAGCTGCGATCATCTTGCGTTTTACGGCATTGGCCGATAATCAAAAACAGCTTGCCGCCAGCATGCGAAATGCGCGCGGTGTCGCAGCCGAACATCTCTTTGAATCGTTGCGCATCTTCATCGCTCAGCCGCAGGAGGCGGGCGGCTTGGCGAAAGTCGGAGAGCGATAAAGAAGTGCGCTCGTTCATAGACCGGCCTTGTCTGCGCAGTACAAACTATCAAGCCTTCTGAAGTGCTCAGCCGTAGCAGATTCAATCGCGCGCGAGTACGCTCTTTTTACTTCGTCTCGACCTGAGCGCCACGTAAGGCCGTGATGCTCAAAATCGCAATCGCAAAACACGCGATCAACCCAAGCCAGCCAGTTAGAATCAAGCAGGGTCGTATAGTGCGGCGTGCCCGCTCGCGTCTTATTGCCTAGCCAGCGCCGCCAGCGCGTGCGAAGTGATTCAGTGTAAGACTTCTCGCTCATAGCGCACCGCGCCTTTCCAGTTCCCGCGCGAGCGCAAAGGCGCAACGCGCCTCACCCGCCGCGTGCTGCTCTATCCCGCCTTCTATGTAATGCAGCGCGCCAGAGATGGCATCCTCAAAATCCCCGCGCACGTAGCCATCGCATTCGTCGGCGTACTCCTGCTGCCAACGCTGCGCGTTTTCTGTCTCGTGCTCAAAGATGCGTTGTTTCGCTTGTCGCCGCTCAGCCATAGGAAGGTTTTTGCTAAAAGTCGCCGCCCGCGCCCAACTACATCTCCCACGACGCGGGCGGCTTTCAAAAGCCCCGATGCAGCCCGGCGCGATCACCCGAAACGCGCCAGCGATGTCCCCTTAATTCCTACCGCTTCGGAGCGATACCTTAAGATAAGGTAGCTTGCGTAGGGCAATATACGCTCGCGCGTTTTTTAGTTCAATAAAATTTCGACCAAGTTAAACATTATTTGACTCTGCGACACGAAGGCGACACGAACCCGACAAGCGCAGAAACGGTGAGTTAAATGGACTTCTACCGCCTTCAGAGCTAAAATCAAATTTAAGCGGTTTCGATTTCAAGCACTTGCCAGTTAAGTAATATTACGCCTAAGTTCAATGGATTCAATGGTATTTAACTGGAGTCAAGTGATATTAGACCTGGAGACGCTACGATGCCCGAAACACATCGGCTTAAAGTGCGACGTGCTAAGGGCATGTCATTGATAAGATGGGACTTGCCGAGCTAGTCGGAGCGCGAGAATATACCCGCGACGTGAAGTGCGACACGAATTAGCCAGTTTGCCCATAAAGCAATTCTTCAAGCTTGGCCGTTGCCCGCTCTTGCATTCCTGGCGCAACATGTGAATACACATCCAGCGTAATTTGAGACGATGAATGCCCTAGCCGCTCACTAATTACCTTAATCGGCTCGCCAGCAGCCATCAGAATGGTCGCCTGAGAGTGACGCAGATCATAGAGTCGCATGTGGGGCAGTCCGGCTTTAGCCAGCACACGGTGGAAGATGCTAGTAGCTATGTTGCCGCGCTGATGCGGCGTACCGTTGCGGGTACAAAAGATCAGATCGTGATTTTGCCAGTTCTTGCCGCGTCGAATCTTTTCCTTAAGCTGAGCATTCCTATGTGCGTGGAGTTTGGATGATAATGATTGCGGCAAGGGGATGGAGCGGCGCGATTTCACCGTCTTGGGCTTTTCGTAGGTCGTACTACCTTTATGCTGCACCAAGACGCGATTGACCGTTACGACGCCGCGCTTAGCGTCATAATCAGACCAGCGTAAGGCTAAATACTCTTCAGGTCGCATGCCAGTCAGCAGCGCAAACTCAACCAGCAGCCCGCGTTTCACTTCGTTGCAGGCTTGTAAAAACTTTCGCGCCTCGTCTGGGCTTAGCACTCGCCGCTCCTTCTGCTCCACCTTCGGCAACTCGACGCCTTCAGCCGGATTGCGCAGGATAAGGCCGCGCTTGACGGCGTGTCGCAGTGCCGCAATTAACGCGCGATGTACAGCGCGGATCGTGATCGCGCTGCGTTTGCCGTGAAGCGACGCAAGTAGCTGCTCGATGTGTTCCGCGCGGAGATCAGCTAGAATAAAATGCCCCAGCTTAGTTCTCGCGTGCTGGTTGAAATTCTGCGCATACCAGTCGGCAGTGCGCGGCATTACCTTCGTGCGGTGCAGCTTTAGCCAATCGTCAAACCACGCGCTAAGGGTGATCCTGGCAGGCTTAATATATTCGCCGGTGTCGCACTCGCGGGCGATCTTATTGCGCAGTGCGCGCGCGTCGGCATATTTACCGATAATAGTTTCATCGTGATAAACATACTTTTCGCCCGCTTTGCCTGTGCAAACGCGCACACGATACTTACCCGGCGCGACTTCACAGATTGAGCCGCGCCGCCTTGCTGCATTGGGCATATAGTCACCTCGCTAGAAAATCGAGATAAAGCGTAATAATTGAACCTCAGAACGCCGGTAAAACACTGGGCCATCTCTGCCGAAGAGCAGCCAAAACTCGTCATCATACTCGCGCACAAAGCCCGGCTCGGCTCCATCATCTGTGAGCAGCGCCATAGGGCCAGATTGAAGCTCCTGAGTAATGACGGTGAATAAAATTGCACCGCTGGGATAGGTTAATTGCACGAGCTGGCTTGTCTCTACCTCGACCTGAGGGCAAGAATAAAGCGCAGCATCCGCGAGCGAGGATAGGATTTGCGGGCCGATCATTTGTACTACTCCGTTCAGAGTTGAGGGGCATCGCAGTGTGGGTGCGATGCTATTGTGAACGCCTGCCCGCGTAAAAAGTTGCTAGGCTGTAGCGGCAAACTTCACAATATCTTCATATTAATTTGATAGTTAATTGATATTGCCGCCCCTGCCTCAAACCACGTCAGACAAGCTAGCACAAACTTGTCAGACTGTAACCCGTGGCGGTGAAATAAAAATAGGGGCAACATTGCCCCTTGTTGTGCATGTCCGATGAGTAACACGGTGACTAACCCTTACCGCTAGTGAGTCGCTGGGCTTTAATCTTTCCAGCCTCAGTCAACGCCTCTGGTAAACGCTTATTCAATTCATACTCAAGCATATCTAAAAAGCGGTCAACGCAGTCCTTATCGGTCTTTTTTAGCGTCTCGTATTTTTCCAGCAGCAACCCGAAACGCGATTCTGACAGGCGACGCGCCGTAGTCTCGTCCAGCTTGGGCGCGGCCCAATTAGCAGCCGCGCGCGCTTCCGCCTTGCTGCGTCCTAAGGCTTGGGCGATCTTGTCAACCAGTTCAAGACTAGGCTGAATCGGCCTGCCGCCTTTAGAGGCAATCACATTGCGCTCTAGCATAGAGATGTAGGCTTTGGTGCAGCCCACCATATCGGCTAATTCTTCCTGGTATAAACCGGCAGATTTGCGCGCCTCAACTAACCAATCGCTAAATGTCGTCTTGGGCATAGTCAAGTAATAATTTACCAGCATAAAGTCAACTCCGATTATGAATCCAGTTAAAAGATACTTGACCCGACAGGGGTAGCCAGGGGCGGGCATTATCCCGACTTACCAGCCCGCAGTCAAGTAGGATTTTACCTAGAACGAGTAAAGCAAAATTATGTTTCAGTAAAGTTGAACTTGACTAGGCGGGCAAGTGGTAGTAATAAGGTCTTATGCCAAGCAATAAATTCAAGTTTGACCACAAGAGATTGTCTGAAGCGCGCGGCGACCTACTACAGATTGAGGCGGCGGAAATGCTAGGCATTTCAAAACAACTGCTAAATGCTTATGAGAAGGGCATCGCCAAGCCCACCATTGAAGGGCTAGCGGAAATCCTTGAGGTTTACAATTTAACTTTTAATGATCTCGTGCGCCCGCTTTCGTCTAAGTCAAGCCGCAGGGCAACCCTAAAAGCGCGCCGCAAAGTGGAACTGGCCACGGCCAGCGAGCGGCAAACGTAATTTATTTTTGCTTGCTGGTAAAATAATACTTGACTCAAATCAATTATCATTTTACTATCCCCTTCGTTGAACAACCCAAACCCTTAAACGCAACGGAGGAATTATGAACACAACGCAAACCCGCAAAATGGACACCACCAAAATCAATTGGACAGTAATGGGCGCGGTGATTGAAGCCGCTGAAGTGGCAACGCTCACCAGCAGCAGCCCCAAAAAGCAGTGCTGGCTAAACTGCCTGCATAAAGCGGCTGAAGTGCTGAGCAGCAACGCCTATTGGTATTGGGAAGACGAATTACTGGTTATTGTCAGTCAAAGCAAAAAGCACATCTATACCGTGACGCGCAAAGGCCACCACGAAGGCTGCGGGGCTTATAGCAACGGCAAGCCTTGCTATCACAGGGCACTACGCAAGCTGCTGGAGCTATACGAACGAGCGGACATCACGCAGGAGGAAGGGGCGCAGGCGACCAGCGCCCCCGTCGAAGAGGCAGGCGCATGTATCACCGAACACGAGCGGCTATTTGAGCAGGCGGAAGAGTTAGTTCGCCGCAATTGCCGGTGCAGCCAAGACGAGGGTGGGGTCGTGTACCGCTGCGATTGGTGCAAGATGAGCGAAGAGGCGCAGGAAGAAGCGCGGCAGATTCGGCTCGACGGCGCGCAGCCTTCCCCTTTCAAGTCCCACGCCCCTGCCATCCGTCAATCCCCGCTCAAAGCCTATTACGACACAGAAACGCGCAAGCTTGAGCAAGCACTGCGGGCAGAGGATGCCGCTGGCGTCGGGGCGAATCTGCGCAAGCTGAGCGGTCTTGAGGCGGCGAATGCGGCGGTGCTTGTGCCAGTGACGCAGCAAGGGGAGAAGTATGGGAGGTTTGATATATGAAAGGCCCGTGCTTATGTGGCGACCCCTACTGCTCTTCTTGCGGCAATCCTGCTGCGGCGGCATACGCAGACGAGGTAGGCGAGGCAATGGACAATCTGCAAAAGGCGTTTGAGTCAAACAGCTTCACACCCGCAGAAATCAAGATGGTGCAGTCTTTGGCAATGCGCGCAGTGATTTCCTCTCGAAAGATTACCGAGCAGGCAATCAAGGATTATCAAGCCGCCATTGCCGAAAACGAAGCGGAGCGTAAAGCAGTGGAAGCTGAACAAGCCTATTGGAGCACTCCGCGCCAAGATGACACTGAACCGTTTTCTTAACCGCCACGCACGCGAAACCAGCGGCAGAGAAGAGAAGAGGAAAAGACAAATGACACTCTCACAAGACAAGCTGAACTACCTAGCAAGCAAGGCTTCAGAGATGCACGCGCAGCTAGACCGGCTGCCGGACGAGGCCGAAGGCTACGAGGCCGCAAACAAGGAAGCACTAACGCGCCTCTGCACTGAAGTCAAGCGGTTGGCTGGCAAAGCTGAGCACCGGGCGATTGTGATTGATAAGGCACTCGCTGATTAAGGCATTACCCGAGCCTCCGCTGTCCGTTCTTAGGGGTTCGCAACCACGGCAAGCCGAGGCAATCAAATAGCGGACGAGGGGATTGCTATATGCAAGTGGTGTCGCCCTCGTCCGCCGCGCGAGAAAGAACAATGAACGTAAACGACCTAATCATAATTAACCACTTCGACAAGCCTTGCACGCGACTAATCGCGCAAGTTGAGAAGATTGAGGACGGGAAAGTAACGGCGCGATATATCACGACCGGCACAACTTCTGAGCGATGTTTTGGGCCAGTCGAAGAGGCGACGCCAATTGCCGACTTTGGCGTAGTGATTCAAACCGAAGGCCGCGCGGTCTGCGGCCTAGGTATTGGCAAGTCTCGCGCAACATATCCCGATGGCAAGCCTCGCGTGTGGCAGCCAGAGCAGCAAGAACTCTGGCCACTAAGGAAAGGCATCAAACTGTGATCGCTTACCTCCTCGCAACCATCTGCATCGGCGTAACACTCCTGCTCTGCTACTGCATCGTCGCTATTAGCGGGCGCGCAGCACGGGAAGAGGAGAAGCTATTTGAGCAGGACTGCTTGCGCGGGGAAGAGGACGAAGCGTGGGAGCTGGCGGAAAAGCAGTGGCCGAAGTTAAGGGAGAGGTTGAAGAGGGAAGGGTACTTGAAGGACGGACAATGACAAAAGAACAACACAAAAAAGCCTTACGCGCATTTGAGGTTGACCGCCTGTTAAAGCTGCTCCGCATTGAAGCGGATAAGAACCACAGCGGCCATTACACGATTTTCTCTTTTAGTACCCACTTCAAATGCACCTTTGGAACGCCCGATTTGGATACCGGCAGCGGAAGGGCGCAGGTAGCTTATCTGCCAGGCTTCACGACGCTAAAAGAGGCCATCATTGACGCCCTAGTAAAAGCCAAAAGTATTGATGAAGACATAGACGAAGCCGTAACTGCATACAAAGCAGAGTCCGAGGTGTTCCTTAAGGAAGCCTTCGGGGAGGCTTGATCTTGCACAGGTTTCGCTCAGCACGACCGAAAGCGCGGCGACAGCGCACGAAAGTCGCATTACTTCAAGGAGCAGCCGGGGCGGGTGCGGGGGCGCCTGTCCCGGCTGAGAAAAGAAAGAGAAGAGAAGCAATGAAGGATTGGCGATTCGTACCAACAGAAAGCAGCAGGCTGGGCGACATTCAGGATGCAGATGGAAAGACTGTCGCCCGCGCTCTATGGCGCAGCGAAGCCGAACGCATTCTTGCGCTGCGCGACTCCCACGCCGAGCTAATCCCCGCACTACGCGAAACTGCAAAGGCGCTCAATATGGCCCGCGCAATTATGAGCAGCAAGGAAGCGCGCGATTTGGCAGGCGAGTTGATTGATAACGCGCTTGCGGTGCTAAAGCGTGCTGAGCAGCTAACAAAGGACAAGTAAGCATATTCTCCCTATGACGAAACACTCCACATTTGAAGCCGCCGAAGCCGCAGGCGGACATGTCATTTACGATTCCAAGCGCGGCTGCTACTGGACAACGCGCAGCGAACGCGCTGCGTATCTTATTAGTTCGCGCAACGGCTGCTTTTTAGCGGACGGCTGGAAAGACGAGATCGAGAAGACGAAAGGTGACGGTGAGGGAATGGAACTGAGCGAAATCAACGTTGGCGAGGTGGCCGCGCAGGTTACAACCAATGCTTACCCGCTGTGGAAATACGCCGTAGCAATTATCAGCGCGGCGGTGGCGGGGCTGGTTGGGATGGCGGCGTGGCTGAGAAGTGGAGGGAGGTAAAGAGATGAAAAGGGAAGAAATTGTCAAGCGGCGCATTCTCCCGCTAGAAGAGGAATGGATAAGGTTTCTTGCCCCGCTCAGATTTGAAGGATTCGAGCGCGGCTTACTGGATACACTCCTGCGCGAAGTGGACAACGCAGCCGAAGAAGAATGCTTTCCTGTTATCTCTAGAAAGCAGAGGACGGCGCTCTGGCGCATACCACTAAGATATAACATCCCTGAAATTAAACATTTCGCGCACCGTGAAATCGTCTGCTTGATAGGCTTAATAATTGAATCAATAGAGTATACCCATAAAACGTATTGGGCCGGTCGTGTAGCTAGCGAGCTTGAAGCTAGCATTAAGCAACAACTTGATAAATATACGCGGCTGCGCAGCGAATGGCTCGAAAACACGTGGCAAGAAGCAGAGCCGCAGTACATAGAGCAACTGCGCGCTGAATTAAAAGCAATAGATAGCGAGCCAGAAATAGAAGAAGTAAGCTCGTAGCACCTTCACCAGACCCGCCCCCGCGTTTCTTTTCGGCTCACTGTCGCGGGGAGGGGGAGGAAGTAAGCAACAGTAAGCCAGTAACCGCAACCATTCATAACAGGAGCGCAATTATCTATGAGCAACAAGGCACAGCAACAAGCAACTTGCGAAGTAGAAAGTTGCAAGTGGACTGGCGCGACAAGAGAGGGCCTCTGCCCGACGCACTTCACCGAATGGGAAGCCAATCAGAAGCAGTCAAGAGACTCAGAAGAGGTAAAACCGCTGCGGCCCCTAGCGGCAATTATCGCTGACTTATCCAAGCCGATAGCTGCGCGCCACTTAAAGCAGAAAACCAAAGGCGGCAAAGCGATGGACTTTATACCCTGGTATCACGCCGTCAAGTATCTCGATTTGTACGCGCCAGGTTGGAGCTACGAAATTCGCAGCATCACGCCTCTTGGGAATCAAGTCGCCGTAGTCGCGCGTATTACCGTGCCCTGCACTGAGGGCTTCGTGCATCGTGAAGCAACAGGCATTGAAGATGAAGAGGTGAAGGGCTACGGCGATGCTACCAGCAACGCTGAATCTATGGCACTGCGCCGCGCAGCGTCAAAGTTCGGCTTAGGCTTGTACCTGTATAACAAATAGGAGCTATCACAATGCCATCTTTTAACAAAATCATCATCTGCGGCTATCTAGGCCGCGATCCCGAATTGAAATATTCACCATCTGGCACGGCGGTTTGTAAGTTTTCCGTTGCCACAACTGAGCGGCGCAAAAACAGCGAAGGCGAGCAAGAAGAAGGCACTACATGGTTTCGCTGTGTCACCTTTGGTCGCCAAGCTGAAGTTGCTGAGCAGTACCTTTCCAAAGGCTCACCTGTGTACCTTGAAGGCCGCTTAAGACAAGAGGAATTCGTTGACCGTGAAGGGCGGACGCGCACATCTCTTGAGGTCACAGTCACAGACGTGCAATTTCTCGGCTCAAAGCAAGAGAAGGAAGAGAGAAGCGCAACCCAGACTAGTGAGAAAAAGCAGGCAATTCAAAAGGCGCTCGGCGCGACAAGTAAAAATCTGCTCTCAATCGAAGAAGACGATATACCTTTTAATTAGCCGGGCAGGTTAGCGGGCAACCCAATACCTACCCGGCAAACAAAGAGTGAATCGCAATGAATACCGCAATAACTAAAACGTGCTTTAAGTGCCAGGCCGTGAAACCGCTAGATGACTTTTATGCTCATCCGCAAATGACCGATGGCCACTTAAATAAGTGCAAGACATGTGCAAAGGCCGATACTAAGCAAAACTACCGCGCCCGCTGGTTTCAATATCGCCGCTATGATCGTCAGCGTAACAGCAGTCCGGTTCGTCGCGGAGCAAAACGCCGATATGAAAAGCTCCATCGCTCGCGCCATCCAGAACGCTACAGGGCAAGAGCGGCGGTTCGTAACGCAGTGCGGGATGGCCACTTGATAAAACAGCCGTGCGAAACGTGCGCAACTACGCTGAATGTCCAGGCACATCACGAGGATTATTCAAGACCTCTTGATGTGCGCTGGCTGTGTCGCGGCTGCCATCACAAAGAGCACGGGCACTTAAAGCACGTTGAAATTACGGCGGCGGCTTAGCATTCAACCACCCCGCATCCCCTCCCCGCCCCTGTTGCGGCGCTGGCTGCGATTAGGGGCGGGGAGAGTAAAGAGAAGAAAGATGAAAATCAAATACGAGGGCCAAACAATCGAATACGACCCTGACCGCGACGAGAAGAGCGGCGACGGTTGGTGCTGGATTGAAACAGGAAGGTACTACCTAACACAGCGCAAAGCCGAGGCTGCCATTGATCGCGCAGACGGCAAAGATGAAGCAACGAAGAAACCGAAATTTACGCCGCTACCCGCGTTCTACGATGACCAATTTAAGCCGGTAACTGTCACCGGGAAAGACGATGACGGTAACTACTGGATTCGGCACGAAGGGGAGCTGGCACGGTGGGAGACTAAGCGACAGAAAGTGCGCTCATATTCGCTCTACGCCAAGACAGAGGCGAACATTGCAACGATAGAAAAGATTCAGGCTAAGCGGGCCGAAGCTGACAAATTGCGCGACGAGGCGAGAGAGCTAGAAGCCGGGTTACAAGGGTTCGCGGATTATTTAGCCGAGCAAGAAAAGGCGCAAAAGGCGACGCAATGAAAAACGCTAGCGACCGCATAAATACAGGCGCGGAGATGCTAACGAAACGGGTTTTTTTGCGTTTCTTGGCCAAGCTCTGCCGGTAATCAAAATAACCATCATGTCCGAACTATCAGAAACCGAAATAGAGTTTCGCCTAACGGAAGCAGTGCTCGAAATACTTCACCAAGCAATCCGAGAAGGGCCGCAATGGCCCGATACTCCACCATCCGGCAAATTGCACAAATGCAGTATCTGCAAAAATCAAGACGTGTGGGGGCCGGGCTGGGCTTGGTATGGCAGTTATTTAGACCTAGAGGAATACGGCGAAGAGGCAGTAACCACAACTTGCTCGCGTTCCTGCTGGGAGACGGCAACAAGAGAGCGATTAAGCAATGAAGGACGCACAATTACCAGCAATAGAAAAAACAGGCGTAGGACTGCGCGACGCGCTTTTTGACGAGATTAACCTACTAAGGGCAGGCAGGGTAAGTACAGAGCACGCACGGGCGTTAGCGAATCTAGTTAAAAATGTTCTCGATGCCGCCCGACTCGACCTGCAATATCGCAAAACTCTTGAGGGAGGCGAAACCTTGCAGTTGGGTAGCGGCGGCGCGGACAGTCAACCAGTAACCTAACCAAACCCCCACCGCACGCCCCCGCGTGTGCATTTTGCAGTGAAGGTAAAGCAAATGATAGACGAGCTAAGAGAGATAGACGCAAAGCTAACACTAGCATCTAGGCCGATACCTGAAATCGCATCTTGTGATTACTGCGGCGACCCCGCCTTTGTAGATTGCATAGACAATCCAGGCGGCAAACTGCGCAAGATGCGGCGCGACAAAGAAGGCTGCTGGATTTGCGATAAGTGCTATGCGGCGGAGTTGGAGGATTTAAGGGCGGTCAACGCGAGGCTCGCAGCGGCGCTTGATAAAGCGGCGCATATGCTCAATCAGATACCGACAAAAGACAGCGCAATACGGTTCGATGCGGGCAAGCTAGTTGCTGAATGTTTTGCGCTGTTAGATGAATACGCGCCAGTGAGTACAACCGACACGGCAACGAGTAACTAGAATGTCAACTACCACCACCGCAAAACCGCGCCAGAAGAAACCCGCACCCCTTGCAACGCCGGGCTACATCTACATCCTCGCCAGCAGCAACGGAGAATGGTTCAAGATTGGGAAAGCGACGATTTGGGCAGTACGCGTGGTCAAGCAGCTAAAGGTGCAACTGCCGTTTCCGGTTGTGGTGCGGTATGCGTTTAAGAGTGAAGACTGCACACGCGATGAAACCGCGCTGCATAGGCGGTTCAAGAGTAAACGTCTTAACGGCGAGTGGTTCTCTTTGGACGAGGGCGATTTAGAGCATATCCGTCAATTCTGCAACTACAAGGGGTTTTCTGTGGACGAGGCGGGCGTCTACCACCCTGATCCGCTGGCAGGAGCGGAAGAAGAGGCAGCGATACCGAGTGAAACGGAGGCCGAGGAATAAGAATGACTAAGCCCGTTAGTCTAATAGAACTAGGGGATTACTGCTTCTTTATTGACGATTTTCTACTAAATACAGGCTGGCTTAGTGACTTTCAGGCTCTTTCACTACTCGAAATTTGCAACTACGAATGGCAGAACGGGGAACCGCCAGAGACGCTTAAGGAGTGGATTCGCTTACTTAAGCCTAAGCGCGAGCGGCAGCGCAAGGAACTATCACAGTTATTTGAATACTACGAAACGCAGCCTTTCATTCGCACGATGCGCCTGCAACGGGCGAAGGCAATCCGCAAACTCCAAGAAAGCGATTGGCCTTTTATTCGCCAGCGCATTCTTGAGCGCGACAGCTTCATCTGCGCTTATTGCGGCGCGCGTGCTAACTCCGTTGACCATATCACGCCGCGCGCTCAAGGCGGATTACACGACTTTGACAATCTAGTGGCGGCTTGCAGGCGCTGCAATTCGCGGAAGAAAGACCGCACGCCTGAGCAGGCAAGGATGCCTATTCTTTTTGTTGGAGGCAGACGTGAGTAAGCCTCCCGCTTTTCAATATTACACCGGCGATCACTTCAAAGACCCGCAATTATCAATGTGCTCTTTGGCTACACGCGGGGTTTGGTTCGACTTCCTTTGTGCAATGCACGAATGCGGTCGTAGTGGACAAGTCAGCGGCACGGTCGAGCAGTTAAGCCGTATCGCTCGCTGCACTACTGCTGAAATTCGCGTCGCGTTGGACGAACTGAAGCTTACCCGAACCGCCGAAGTCAGCGAACGCAACGAAATTGTAACGGTCATTAACCGGCGTATGAAACGTGAAGCAAGAGAAAGGCTTATGACGAATGAAAGGGTGAAAAAGCACCGCTGTAACGCTCCTGAAACAGAAGTGAAACGCGAATGTAACACCCCATCTTCATCTTCATCTTCACCTTCGGATTTATCTAAACCCTCTTACGAGGGCTTAGAGGCGAAGCCGCCACCGAAGCCGAAGGCGAAAAAACCGAAGAAGCCCCGCGATGAGCGCGCAGACCATTGGGCGATACAGGCAATCCTGTCGCTCACTGGCCGCTGGCCGAAGAAGGTTATTTGGGACGAGATTATCACCACGCTAGGCGATTCTCCCGACCTACCACGCTTGACCGAATGCTTTCTGGCCTGGGCCAAAGCGGGACGCTATGAGGGCAATTCAACGTGGTTTTTGGATTGGTTCGTGAATGGCATTCCGTCGCAGGGCAATGGCTATAAATCGCACATCCGCAGCGTTGCCGAGCAGAACCGTATCAACGCGGAAGAGGCGGCACGACGAATGGAGGAAAGACTGAAAAATGCAAGCTAAACAGGCGAAAGAGTTTTACAAGGCGCTGGTCAGTCTAGCTGAACTGTTCGATAAGTCGCTAACGGCCAACGTGCAGGAGTTGTACTTTGCCGCACTCGCAGACCTCTCGCTTGACGATGCCCGCGAAGCCTGCAAGCGCGCGAGCCAGCAATGCAAGTTCTTCCCAAAGCCGGTTGAGTTGCGGGAGCTGGTGTCAGGGACGGGCAGTGAGCAGGCTGACCAGGCTTGGGAGTGGCTGTTAGGCGCATTACGTGACGGCGCAGGTCAGTATCACTCGTGCTTCGTCGAAGACGGCGCATTGGCCGCTGCTATTACCCGTTGCTGGGGCGGGATAGTTGAAGCCTTCAACGCTCTGCGCAGCTTAGGGCCGGACGAGCCGATGTACGCGAGCCAGAGAAAATCCTACGTCGCGGCTTACACGTCCTGCTTACGCGAGCAATGCTCCCCGCGCTACTTCGCTGGCATTAGCGAACTCGCCAACCGCTGTATGAGCTTTCCGCGCGACTACCAGCAACCTGTGGTGCTGATTGGCACGCGCGGCGTAGCCACGCTTTCAATGCCCTTCAATGGCGCAACTGGCGAGCTTCAGCCGGAGGCAAAGCAGGCGTTGCTTGATTGCGACCGGGCCGCGCTCAGAGCGTATTTACCGGGCAAAACGGCGCTCGCGTTGCCGCCTGCTACGGAAGAGACGGCAGAGCTTGCGCCGATGCCCGACGAGGTGAGGGAGGGGATAACCAAACTTGCAATCCGTAAGGCAATGCCGAAGGCGACTGACGCTGAGCTAATGCAAAAGCCAGTAAACGAAGGGCGACCGTTCTAGGGCTTTCACTATGAAACTAGGCGACTACCTCCAATTACGAGGTTGGCAAATAGAAAAAGATGTTCAACCCGGTGAGCGCCACCCGCGCTGGACGAAAGACGGCGTGACGCTGACGGCTGACGAGGCGAAGCTGAGGGAGTGGGGAGTGGATTGGGAGAAGGGGAGAAGAGGGGAGCGCGGCGACAGCGAAAGTAAAGAAAGGGCTAAACACTTATGAAGATTACCTACGATGTACTTGCAGTGAATCTTAAGACTAACACCGTGCGATTTATGGCGCAGGGTAAAACAAAGGCGAACGCTGAAGCTATCGAAAATATGGCTGTAATGCGGCGCGGGGTAGACGAAGAGTTTTTCACGACCGTCATTAGCGGCAGCTACAGCGAAGGCGAGAAATGGGAAGGCGAGCGGATAAAAGCAGTGAACGAGGAGCACTCGCCTGCGCTGGACGGCTATCGCATTATCGGCGGCGTGATGTTTCCGAGTGGGCCGCGCGGGTTGGATAGCTAGAAAGCGAGCAAGTAATGAGCCAGCAACAACCAACCCCCGTTGTCTTCCACGCCGCCATCCGCCAAACGCAAGGCGGCTTGTGCCAGGGCAGTAACGGTGACGGGCTGATCGTCGCCTTTGATATACCCGAAATCGAAGCTTCGTCCGATTTGCTCGCTGAACTAATGCGCCTGCGCCGGGCAGATTTGATTGTGACGGTGATGCGGGCCGACGATGTGAAAGGACAAAGCTTGCTCTCGCCAGTATCGCCCCAGGACGGCGACGAAAAAGCCAACAGCGGTCAACCTGAGCGCAAGAATGGCACTCCTACGCAGCGGAAGGGGAGAGGGAAGATGCCAAAAGCCGACACCCGCACGGTTGAGCAGATAGTTAACGGCAAGGCTTGGGCGCTACTCCTTCACGGCGGGCCGCACGGAAACGGGCGCGGCTTCGCCTCCTGCCCCGATGTTAGGGAGTGCATTCAGGAGCTAGCTGGTAAAGATGACCACGAGAGGTTAAGGGTATTTTACGGCGTGCCGCATTTGTATCTGGTGAACAAAGACGAGGCGAAGGCGCGCTTACATCCATCTAGCCCAGCGTGCGTGATGATTGACGCTGCTTGGCGGGATGCGAGTACGACGCATAGACCTGTAGTAGAAGGCTCCCAGAATGCTGTTTAACGACGAGGAAAACTATTTACCACGAGTTGAGCCGGTGGCGGGCTATCAAGTGATTTATGCCGATCCGCCGTGGTTCTACGGGCAGAGGGCAAACACTGACCGCTTCCGAGGTGGCGCGCGTCGGCATTATAGCGTGATGACAGACGCAGAAATCTTAGCCATGCCCGTGCAATCACTCGCCGCCGATAGTGCCGTGCTGTTTCTTTGGGCGACATGGCCGCGCTTGCCGCTCGCTCTCGACGTGATCAAGGCGTGGGGTTTTCGCTATGCAACCTGCGGCTTTGATTGGTTCAAGGTAAATCCTGAAGGCGGGCTATTCTTTGGCGTCGGCTATTACACGAAGTCGAATTCGGAGCCGTGCTTATTGGCCACACGCGGCAAGGCGATCAAGCCCGCAACGGATACTATTTCAATGGCGCTGGAAGATTTTGACCTTGCATACGGCGGCGCGGTGAAAGACATGCGGCGCGAGCACTCGCGCAAACCCGACTTAGTACGGCGTCGAATTGAGCAGCTTTACCCGCATTGTTCAAAGCTGGAACTTTTCGCGCGTCAGGCTACGCCGGGCTGGGACGTGTACGGCAATGAAGTGCGATCAGATGTTTCGCTGGCTTAGCGTGGCGGGCGGCGCGGGCTAAGATCGAAGCGAGAACGAGAAAGAACGGAGCAAGAACATGGGCCAACGAGCCACGACAACTAGAACCGGAGAGCAAGTAACCACAGAGCAGGTTATTGAGTTATTTGAATTTCTCACCGAGGGTAAGCTGCCTGAAGGGTGGACTTGTAAATCACCGCGACTGAGTAAGCGTAAGGCGTTCTCGGTGATTTGGTATCTGCAAGAAAGACTGGGTGTGCTGCCTGATATTGTTGAGCAATGCTGCAAGTGCGGCGACCTATTCAACGATGAGGCCGAAGGTATCCACATCGAGCGAACCGGGCGGCATTATTGCGAAAGCTGTGCATACCATGTGCGTTATTGAGCGCGCGTCAGGCTTGGCTGAGAAAGAGACAACACAATGAAAACCTTCCGCTACAACCAACGCATCACCATCACCGACACCACACACCCGCTCCACACCCAACACGGAACCGTGCGCAAGCTGCAAATATCCAGCAGAAAGGCGTGGGTGGCAATGGAGGTGGAGTTGCCAGAGGCGCGTTTCAATCCACGCCCCGCATCAGCAGCGAGGCGAACCGAAGAGTTAAGTCGCTTGGGCTGGCCTGGCTATGTTTCAATCCACGCCCCGCATCAGCAGCGAGGCGAACTGAAACTGCGCGCCGTGGCGCGAGCCGCAATCGCGTTTCAATCCACGCCCCGCATCAGCAGCGAGGCGAACAGGAAGGAGAGTGAAAGCAGATGAAAGATGGCTACTACGAATCACGCAAAGAGCAAATTGAAAAAGGGTTTTTACGCCACATCGTAAAAGAACTGAAAGCCGATGGAATCACGCTCACGCGACGCGCAAGAAGAATAATCCTCGAAGAGCTGCGCGCCATGGCAATGGTTGCCGCTGCCGAAGAGCGCGAGCGCACGTTAAAGATGGTGGACGGGGAACTGTACAAGAAAATATGTGCGAAGACCGTTTTGGAAGTGCTGGGATATGAATAAGACGCGGGGCGGACGAGCGGCCCTCTTGTGAAACAAAAGGAAGAAAGGGAAAGAAGATGAAAGGACGAAAAGCATATTGGCTAGGCAGATTGCTGATAACCACATGTCTGCAAGCGCAGGGCGCACCTTTGGTTGATTGCTGCACTACTCGCGACAAGACAGGGCGCGCTAGTAACGGATGGGCCATTTTATTGACGCCCTGGAAGCGGAATAAATATGGCGAGTCTGAAATGCAAACAGCATTAGTTATCGGTTGGAGGAAAACAGATGAGAGAGATAAACCCAGCAATCCTACGACACTTGGAAGCGAAGGCCCGGTCGCTAGGGCGCACACTGGACGAGACGATCAATCCGCCAAATCCAGCAACGGGTATAAAACAGCGTAAGCACGGCTTTGCTCTATTGCTGTTTTCATTTGACGGCCCTGAATTGACCTGGCTTTCAAATGCGGAACGCGCCGACATGATTAAGCTCTTAGAGGAAATTCTGCAAAAGTTCAAGGTTGGACAAATGGATGATTTCCCAGGCGGGATTGACGCGCGCAACTAACAGCTAATGCAATGGCTATTCGTTTAACCGAACAAGATGTTATCTCGCACCAAGCCAAGCACGGGCGTAGAAATACGCAGCGCGGCGGGGCGGGGAATGCTTGCGAGCGGGCGGGGGTGGGTGAAGCACTCCGCGCGCAAATAAAGCTCATTCAGCAGCGCAAGCCACGCGAGCAGAATCAGAACGAAAAGAGCTTTGCCAGCGAGGTGCTGTATTGGCAAAAACTGCGCGGCGAGATTGCTGATTACACGCACGAGGTTCAGCCGTTGAAGCTGGCGAATGGCTGCACCTATCGCCCTGATTTTCTTGTAACGCCGATTACATCGTGTCGGTGCTCCTGTGGGATAACGTTTCCGCACCGACTCTACTACGAACTGAAAGGCGAGAAGCGGACGAGAAAGGGAAGGCGCAAGACTGAGGCGCGGCAGGCTGGCGTGGTTAAGATTAAAGTAGCTGCGGGGTTGTATCCGCATTACAAGTTTGTGCTGGCGTGGAAAGAGGGTGGGGAGTGGCTGTTTCAGGAGGTTCTACCGTGAAAGACGACCAAGAAGACGAGCGCATTACCTACCTGCGCTGCTCTGTGGCCTACTATGAACACTGCGCAAAGACGACTGGCAGCGCGGCAGATGCAACGCGCGCGGTGATGCTGAAGATCGTACTAGATGATTTCTTGACGCAAGGGCGCGTGGCGCTGACTGTCAATCGGCTGAAGCGGTTTTTGCCGGTGAAACAGTGAGGCGAGAATTTTACTTCATTCAGAAAGGCAATTATTCCGCTGCGGCGCGCGGCGTGAAAGGAAAATGGATGAGTATTGAAATAGCAGAACTAGCATTCTTGATTATGTGCAGCAAGACCGTTGCAGGCGTTGACTGCAAGGAGGCGGCACGGTCAACCGACTTGCCAGCGAAGGAATGGGAAGAAGCAAAGCGGCGCACGCTGAACCGACTTGAAGACCAGATCGCCTTTAAGACGAAGCAGGTTGAGAAAGGGCCACGATGAATGAAGCAGTCCCACCCCTAGCCGATTGGAACGCCTGCGAGTACAACCCGCAAGAAAAGCGGGCGGCGTATGAGAATGAGCTACATGCCGTGGCAACGTGGATTGTGGGATGCAACGGCAAGTGGAGGCTGTGTGACGCTTGCGCAGCATTGCCCGAATTCAAGCGATTGAGAAAGCGGAGTAGGATTACTTGGCGCTTGGAGGCTGTGAAATGAACGCAGATATTCAACAGCGCATCAACGAAGGGCTGGCGATTGCGCAAGGTTGGACAGTGAGGTAAATGTGACTTTTGAAGAGTGGTGGCAGCGAGAGTATCCATATAATCAATATGAGCGTCATTTCGGTGGCAGAGCCTGGCAAGCGGCCCAAGCTGAGCAGGCGGCGCAACTATCCGCGCTATTACCCGATAGCTGGTACGCGGATCGTGAGTTGATCTTTCGCTTGGAAAAACTTGTTGAGCAGTGGCGGAAACTGCATGAGGCGAACGCTGAGCAGGCGGCGGAAGTGGAAAGGCTAAAGCGCGGCGATTTCACCCCCGAAGAGATTCACGGTCTTTGCCATAACCTTCAATCCACAGTCCCGGCTGAAGAGTTCGCGGCAGGCTGCGCCGAGTATCAGCGCAAGCTGTACAACGAATCACCCGATGCCGACGCGCGCAACGAATTGATTGCCCATGCTGCCAGGCTTGAACGCGAGCGCGACGAACTGCGCCAGCAAATCGAAACCGCCCGCGCAGCCGACACTGAACCGCTACGCCGTCGCTATTGGAGCGCGTTGGGCGAGGTTGAAGATGTTAAGGAGCAATGCGCAGCAAAGGATGCAGCGTTGAGACAGGCAAAAGACGACTTAATTAGCTTGGCGCGAAGCGCGGGGCTGAATCCCAATGGCTTCACTGCGCAGGTTGACGCAGCCCTAAACCCGCAACCGCGCTCTATTGCCGAGGGCGAGCGGGGCGCAGTAGAATCGGAGCAATGCAGATGAGCGCAGCGAAAACAAAACTCACCCGCGCTGAAGTGTGTGCAGAATTAGCGCGGCAAGTGGGCTGGCGTAATGTCAAGCTAGAAGGTGATGGTTATTTTGGCGAGTTGCCGTGTGGAGATGTTTGGAATCATGTGCCTGATTTCTTTGTTTCGCGCGACGCGGCGGCAGAGTTGGTGACGTGGATTGAGGGCCAAATCGCAAGTGATAGATTCGTTGACGAGTTGTATAAGCTGTCCGATAAATGCGAGGAGCGGCTAGTGTACAGCCTACTGCTCGCCACGCCTGAACAGATCACCCTCGCAGCCTGCAAAGCTTTGAATATCGAAGTTGAATAAGCAGATGAGGACATACACAGGCGCAATTGAGCACCGCCCGGCACTGGCCGACGCGGGCGATATGTTCCTAGAGTTTGATAGTAAAGGACTGCTGGTGGGGCTGTATGTGTGGGGCGATGAGGGATGGGGGAGGATAAGCTTGGCAGACGCTGAATGATTCCGCTTCGCTCCGCTCAACTCGCGTTTAATTCCGCATTGATCTCAACTACGAAAGCGTAATGTCCGTGTCCACGCTTTGATTCGCGGCAATACGAGCCGTTTCAACTGCCGCCTGAGACTCAGCCGCCTTAACCGCGCCTTTGATAATCTCAATCAGCTTAGCCTTAGTGAATTGCGCTTTAGTTTGCGGGTTAGGTGTACCGTCTACAAGTGTGGCCTGATAGCCGTAATTGGCCGCGAAGCCATTCAACACACGCGCCGCAACGGAATCTGGGATGTTGATTGTGATTTGAGCCACAGAATTACCTCTTAGTTTAATTGCAAAATCCTCGACACTTCATAGTAAGTGCCGCCGATTGCGTAAAAAAACGATGATCGCCCGTTTGCTCATGCTACCAGTCAGATTACCCGAAGAAACCAGGCCAGTGCCAAAGGTAATTACGCGGGGCGCCGTGGCGTCATTGATAATCATCAGCAACAAGTGTTGATTGTCAGGTGGTGTGCCGCTGATATTCACGGTTTCATCTTGCCCCGCCGTCCAGCGCGCGTTGACTTGCTGAAATGCGCCATCGCCAATAGAGACGGTGACAGTAGCGCCGGGGGTAGGTTCCAAAAATAATACTGAGCCGATTTCAGCCATAGATCAATGCGCCCTCCAAGCTCCGCCAGCGTAGATGTATAAAATCCGGTTCGTCGTATCGTAGACCATCGGCACTTTGCCCGTGTAACTGGTCGGCGTCCCTGTCGGCGTGCCGGCGCAAGTCGGAATATAAGCAAAGCCGCCTGTCGCGTTGGTGGCTAGCGCGGCTTGCTCGCCGAGAATCACGCTGCCATTTGTCTCCACTACGATCGCATCTCGAAACACGGTGTTGTTCGCTGAAGCTTGATGGAAGATCAGCTTGCCCGGCGTGGAGTTGTCATTTCCGTAGCTGATGAATCTTGCTTGCCCTGTCCCTTGATGATCCAACCCCATCACATTGGCAGCGATAGCCGCCGCTCCTAGTGCGCCGTTCACGCGCAAGCCTCCACCGCGCACGTCAAGCTGAGCCAGCGGAGCCGTCACGCCGATGTTGCCCACAGACACGTTGCCACCGATGGAATTGATGGCCAGCTTCAGCGCCGTGCTTCCATCCGTCGAAAGCGCGTCTAACGCAGAAAACCCCGCGCCGGACGAGACACGCATGCGAAATTGGGGGTTGGTGGTATTGACGGCCAATGCGCTGTCGGCAATCCATAACTGGCGCTCGCCGGAACGGTTGACGCCTAGTCGCAATTCAATGCCATGTGTAGATGTGTTGCTGGCCTGAAAGAATTCCTGGCCGGAAAGCCGGATGCGTCCGATGGTTTGAGTCGTGCTCGCCACGTCGAGCACACTGCCGGTATGCGCGGCCACACCCAAGCCTGCCCGCAAAAACTGCGGCGTCGCGGCAGTGTGCAGGCTCTGCGGCAGTATCTGCACCCAGGTTCCTGAAACACCATCGTCTAAGTAATCGCCCTTGCCGCTGCCGCCATCGTCTGTTTGGTAAAAGATACGAGGAATCTGCCCGCCTGAGCGCGGGGCGGGGCGGTCGGCCAGCGGGCCTACCATGTGCCATTCACCTAAGATTCTTTTTAGTGCCATTAGGCTGGTGCGGGGCTAGCCTGCTCCGCTTCTAGCTCCGCGATAATCGCCAGCGCGCCTTCAATCTTGAACAACTCCGCAACGTTGTTGTTAATGCTCTGCTGCGCTTGCTCAATAAACACGCGACACCGCTGGTTGTTCTGCTCAAGCTCGACCTTGCGGTTTTGCAATTGCTCTTTGCGCTCTTGAAGATTCATAGATATTCACTATTAAGCCGGGGCGATGGTTGTGACAGTGCCAGATGAGCCGCGATATTTCAGCGCGCCATTCTCGACATAGAGTTGCCCCATTCCGGCAGGTGAAGAGGTCGGCGCCGTGCCGTTCTTGATGCCTAGCACGTAGGCCGCCGACGCGCCGAAAGTGATAACGCCGATGCCGAAATTGCCGCCCTCGGTCGCGGCAAATACATCGTTGCCGCCTGTCTCGTTAAAGGCACGCCAAATAACGTCAGCAAACCCTGAGTCGTTGCGCACTAATAAGCTCGCGCCGCCTGCGCGCGTATCTCGCAATCGAATATCGGGCGCTTCCCCTTCAAGCGTGAAGGTTGGGTTGCTGGTTTTTAGTATATGCAGCGTGTAATTAGGCGTGGCGGTTCCAAGCCCTAGCCGATTGTTCGTGTCATCCCAGACTAGGTTGCCATTGTCTTGACTGAGCACGCCGCTCGCTCCGGCAAACAGCACGCTGCCTTGCGTCACCGGCAGCGTAACCGTGCCCGTAAATGTCGGGCTTGCCGCGTTCGCTTTGGCATTTAGCGCGGCTTGTAAGTCGGTCTGACTGCTCAGCGTCCCTGTTATGCTGCCCCAGGTATTTACCCCTGCTGGCCCAGGCGGGCCTTGCGCGCCGAGAATCTCGACGGCAAGCGGATTCGCCACATATTCAGCTTGGATAGCTTCGCTCATAAGGTAGCTATATCAATTTGCAGTTTGAAGTAGGACACAATGTCGCCATTGGCCCAAGTAACAGTGAAAAAGCCGCGACACTCATCTGTGAGAGCGTTTGCCAGAGCTGCGCTTGCCGCAAGCTCAAATGATAAATACTGGTACGGGTGCGTAGTGTCAGCCGCCACCTGCGCGATAGTGATACTCCCTTCCCCAACGCCAGGGCTGCTTGCGAACCGCAATATATTCGCTCCGTCCTTCGCAAACTGCACCGCAGCCGACACCCCTGCTGAGCTGAGCGCGGACGCGCTGCTCCAAATGTACGCTGTGCGCCGGAAGGTTTGCCCGGTTACATGTGGCACGTTAAAGGTTCTTAGATTGCCTGTGCTCATTGCGGCAGCATTTTACAATGAGGCGTAGAATAAGCCTAGCTTATAATTGAGCAGCGAGAGAATTAGCTGAGCTTCTTTAGCTCAAAGATGCCGCAACCGAATCGGCAGTGTAGGTTGGTGGAGATAAGGCGAGGGGTAAGGTCGGTTTCGTTAAATCTACCGCCGTCATCTACGTAGGCGAATGCGGTGACGCGAAAGTTAGGGCCGAATAGGTCAAGTAGGAATTCCACGCTGAACACTCGATGCGCGTTGAATTCAATTCGCTGCGGGCCGATAGGGACGGAGAAGTAAAGCTTGCCGTTGGGTTGCAGGAGGTGGACAAGATTGCGCCAGCCCTTTAGATGGCCCTCTGCGTCCAACTCGTCGCCGTATCTGCCCAAGCCGAAATGCTCCAACGCATGCAAGCAGGACAGCGAATCGGTGTAGTCGCGCAAGGCTTCCGGCAGCGGCTGCTGCAAGTCGGCTTGCGTGAATGTCACATTGGGAATCGCATCCGGCAAGCGTCTTAGGTCTAAAACTTCCACCTCTCGAAACGTTGCAACGTGCGCAACGAAGCCATCTATTCTTGAGCCTACATCTACGTGGCGCTGCGGCGCATTCTTAAACACCCGTCGCGCAACCCATAGGTCTTGCCAGAAGTAGTAATCAAGCGGCGCGGGCTGATCGTCGCCAAAACAGGGATACGGTTTGCCGAACGCGAAGCCGTTTGCTTGCTGCTTGAATTGGCGGAAACTGCGCCAATAACCAGGCAGACCGCGCAGCGTAGCCAGCGAGCGGCGCACGTCCACGCCAGCAAGTTTTAAGGCGCTTAGTAATTGTTTCACGCCGCAGGATTATAGATATTTTCCGACAATGCGCCAGTCCTGTGTGCCGTTGTCAGGCGCGAGAATGACGGATTGCTTGTTGACGTTGAGTGTAACGCTGCCGCCATTGACCGTCCCGCCCCCGCCGCTGTTGATTGTGATGTTGTGCGTGCCCGCAACGCCCGCAAAGTCGCTCACAATCACCGTCTCCTGGCTGTTTTGATAATCGCCTGCCCAGGGCAGCGTGACGGTGCAAGGTGCAGAATGGTTCACCTCAATCCAGCGCACGCCTGGCACGGAGTAGGTCTTGCTCCCCGTAATTTTGTCAAGATAAAAACCGCCGTCCGCACGCGCTAGCCTCATATCCGCGCCCGCAGTCGCATTGCGATAGCTGTGGACGCGCACGGCAGATGTGTTGCCCGCTAGTGGGCCTTGCCCGCGTGTTTGCAGTGGCGCGAAGCCGTTGGCATGGATTGGTTGGGAATTTTTATACGCCGCCACGCCGTCTTGAAAATCAACCTGGTCTTCAAGGTAGCCGCGTTGCAGATACGCGGCGAAGTAGTCAGTCCCGTTATTGGCCAGGTCGAACTCGATGCCAATCTTGTTTGGATTGTCCACATTGCCAGCAAACAACGTATGGCCAACACAACTCACGGTTGAATGATAATAGAGCAGCACGCCATGCGTATCAAAGGCTTCAAGGTTGCAATTGACCAATTCCAGCTTCGCGCCGCCGTGCGCAACATCGCCGTCAACGCCGTTCTTCTTCCCGACGACCGCCCATTTCGTGCCAGCAACCGGGGGCACGCTGTCCGTGCCGTTGCAGTTTTCGAGACGGACGATGCCAGAGCGAATACGATAGGCTGTCGTCGCGCTGGCGCGCAGAATATGCGCGTAACTGTTGCGCAGCACGATGCCGGGCGCGTAAGTCGTGTCGAAGAGAAACGGGTAATCAGCGCAATTTGTAACGTGGATATTATTGAAGTCCACCGAGAATGGCCGATTGTCCACCCTCAGCCCGTGGTTGCCGCAATCCTGAATCCACAAGTCCCGCAACACCAACCCTGCGTAATCACCGTTGCCTGTGGCGTAGATGCCATCTTGTGAACCGCCTGCGGTGACGCTGCCTTTAATGGTCAAGCCGCAGATTCCTGCGTTACTGGCTGTGGTTGGCACGGTGATGATAGGCGCGTTGGCGGTTGAAGACAGCACGCTGCCGCGCATGTTTCCGCACAGCCACACGTTATCTTGCAAGTTTAGCGTTGTAACAACCACCGTACTGCCAGGGCGAAACCACATTATGCCGCCACCTACCGCGCTTAGACTACTAATTTGGTTGTTTATCAGCGTGGCATTGGCTGCCGGGTCGCCGTTGTTAATGTTGAGCGCCATCACGTCAACCCAACCAAACGGCTGCATCAAGTCCCAACTTGAACCATTGTCGCGGAGGAAGGCATAGGGAACAGCCCCGATTAACAAATTGTACAGCCGCCCGGTGGTGTTGGCGTTATTGTCGGTTGGCAGCGGATATGTGCCGCTCATGATGATGCTTGCAGGGTTCGCCATAGTGGTAAATTCCTCATGTAATCAGTTCGTAGCCCGCTTCAATCGCATTCACAGCAGCAATAGCCCACGCTGCCGAGGTAGCTGGATCAGCCGTTAATACATCGCCTAGATAAGACACGTAGGTTAGCCCTAGCGCCTCTGTCGGGCCGTTGTCAGTGGTGGCTGCGGACTTGATGACTGACCGTGCTTCGCGCGTGCCGCCATCGTCTTTTCTTGCCTTCCAGCGCGCTTGTACCGCTAACACGGTTCCTGACACGTCAGGCAGGTTGCCAAACGTAAACAAGTCTTTCTGCGCTGGGGTGGAAGATGAGTTATAGGTTGTGTCGTCGTCGGCTGTGCCAGTTTCGTCAATGTTGCTCACATTGGTTGAGCTTAAGGGCGTCCATTGGGTCGAACTCCCCGCGCCGTCTGGATATAGCGTCCTCACCCTCACGTCACCTAAAAACGTGTTATATGGCGCGCTCCCTGTCGTGTCTACCACGTACAAATCATCCACATACGCCTGCCAGAAGCGAACCTCGGTTGTCTGCGCGTTGCCGGTGCTCTGGGTATCTAACCCCGTCGCTGAAATCACCGCAGCCCCGTTCAATCTGACCTCAACGCTGCCCGTGGAATCGTGAATCGTGGCCTTCATTTCCACGTAGTTCCAAACGCTCGGCGGAAACTTGCAAGGGGATGATTGCGCAATCAGCGGGCCGGTTGTGTCGCCGCGTCGCACGCCTAAACTACGGTCAGCCTCAATCGTCAAGCTTATTTGCGCAGAGCTGCCGTCTATCAAGCGCATGATGGTGACGCCGGTCGCGCTGGCGTAGTAGGCCGCCCCCGCGATGATTGTCGCCACGGCAGAGAACGTTTTGCCAAGTGGCGACACGCCAACATCTAATGAATGACTCCCCGTTCTGACCGGGTTCGTCGCGCGTCCGATTAGGCCGAAGTTACCCGTCCATTGCGCGCTTGTCGGCGCGTCGTAATCGAAGCCGCTGTAAGCAATCAAAGCCATAAAAGGACAAATGCAGCAGTTGGCAAAATTGCCGCAGTAGGTAGGTTTAGATTGTCGAGCTAGGCGGGGAGAGTATAGCGCAAAGCGGGGCAATTGCCTACGTGTTATAATACTTCTGCCTGCGCACCCCTTGAAGCAATGGTGCTGTGCGGCATAGTCGTTGCGGCTGCCTCGTGCAACCGCTGGCCAATTGGCGCGTCACTAAACAAGATGCAATAGGGGCGACTCTACGGCGCAGGCAATTGCGTTTCTAAAAAGCAAAAGGGCAAGCCCGAAAGCCTGCCCTTGTATACCTACTGCGAATCTTTGCCTAGCTCGCCGTAGGAAGTCAGTAAAGGTATTTGAATTCCTCTGCTACTCGCGGGTAGTGCTCCGCAATCCATTTAAGCAGCGCGTCCGAATCGGTTTCCCAATTACCATTCAGCGTATCTTTCAGGTCGCCCTCGTTTGCCGCCCAAGCTAAGCCGTGGCAAATCACGCGCGCCCATTCTTCAGGGATGTAAATTTCCTTCTCCATATCTACAACTCCACCCACACATAAACCGGGTCTACGCCCACGTAGACAATATTGCCTTGTCCATCCGTCAGCAGTTCCCAGCGACCTGTGGTCTTTATCGCTTCCGTGATGCCGAGCAGGTCAATGGTTGTCGTAGACGGGGAACCCTCCATGCCCGTACTTGAGATTGGGGTTATCCTTACGGTGGTTGAACCATCGGGCAGGCCGGATAGCTCGAAGGCGCCGTTGCCGGAAGAGTCCGGCTCGATGCGCAAGCCAGTATCCACGTAACTACCCGCGCCTGCCTTCAGCACCTCCACCTTCGCCACCTGCCCGCCTGTGAAGTTGGCAAAGGTGAAGGTTCCGCGCAGTGTTCCCGGCTCAGGGTTGGTTGTAGCTAGGCTCGTCACGCTGCCCGGCGTGCCGGACGGCCAACCCACGCCGGTTGTTAGATTGATGGTGCGCGGCGTGGAGAGAGAAGGGTAAGCCGCGTCCACGTAGAGCCGCCCGACAATGCTCACCCGGTGGTCTTGGGTTATTCTGACCTCTTCCAGTCTTGCTGGTAAATTCCTTCTCCCCGGCATGCTGTCGTGGTTCGCGCAAACCACGTCGCCCTCTTCTAGTAGTAATGCTAAGCCAGCACTCCCTAAACCGTAGAAGAAATCCCCATCCCTGAATCTATACCTCGTGCCCTGCAGCACCCTGTCGGCCTGGTGGTAGTTGTCTATGCAGGAGCCATCAATTTCAAGGCGGTTTACTTTGTTTATTCTCTCCTGATGGTCGTAGTCGTTCTCGCGTACTTCCGTCTCTTGAAAATCTTGCGGCGCATCAGTGTAGACGCAGACGAATTGGTTATAGGAAGACTGACGCCCGCCGAGTGGCCATTTGAACGTGTCTTTGAGAATGTTTCCGCGCGTCAGCCCCACCCACGTATAGCAATCATCATTTGAGCCAATGTGACTAAACGGCATATGTACCTGCATTGCCAGCTCGGTCGTTTGATGGCTGTAGATGGTGGGAGTAGATAATGTGAGCGTGCCGAGTTTGGAGCGAATCGTTACCACGGTGGGCGAACCCACCGCCCAAGCCGCTTCTATATACCTATTCAGCGTGGTATCTGCATTTATCATTGTGGCGAGCATTCCGGCGACGGTTCCGGTAGTGTCAGCCGCGATGAGTGTGTAAGTCAGCGGCACGCCGTCTATTGTAATGGTTGCCGTGTTGCCAGCAGCCGGTGAGCCACCAATCATTACAGTGCCGGAAGCCTGTACGGTTGTAGAACCGCCGCTGAGCGTCGCGCCGCTTGCCGTGGCCGTCACGCCCCCACCCGTTACAGATGCGGCGAGGGTCACAGAGTTGCCCGCAGTTGAGTAGAGAGCGGCTGTTACCGGGCACACCTCGGAGGTTGCCGTGCCCATCCCTAACAGCACGTAGTACACACTCAAGCTCTGCGTCTTCCACGCCTTTGCATCCTCAATGGCGGCGCTAGTCGCCCCTGCGCTGATAGAAGAGCGCAGGTAGCTTGTCGGCATGGGCTTGTCGGCGCGGAGTTGGAGTTTCCCATTTGCGCCTGTCACCAAGTAACCGCGAAAGCTCGGTAGAATCTTTTTGAAAATCGTATCGGCAACCTTCTCGCGTTCGGTCAAATGGAAGTTGCAGGTATACCTCCGGCGATAGCGCGTGCTAGGCGTAGGGTTGGCGGGCGGATTGGCCGCGTCGTAGGTTGTGACGGTGGTTTCCCGCGTGGCTGGCAGGTCGGTATCAAGCCCTAGCAGATACCTAAAGTGGTACGTGTCGAGGATGCCGGTGCTTCTATACCGCTTAAAGTCCGTCCCGGCACTCCCGCTTTGGGTGCTCACATACACATCGTCGCCCCCTGTCTGATCCTTCATCGGCTCATCGCAGTAGTCTACGACTGAGCCGAAGGACGCATCATCAACCCACAGCGAGTTGTAGTTCAGGCTGCGCGCCTCGGTGAGCAGAAACCTGACGATTTCCGGCCCCTTGTCAGACCAGGCAGAGGTGGCAAACGCGCTGCCGTTCCAGGTTGGTATTTTAATCCAGAGCGTAACGGCGACGATGGTGGGCGCGGCATCGCCTGTGTCGGGGTTATCGCCTTTGATTGTTATCTCCACATAGGCGCGGTGAGAATGGCGGTCGCCAGCAGAGGCAAAGAAGCCGACAGGCGCCTGGCTCGCATCCGTGCCGAATTTCCCTAAATGCTCGGCGTAGGCTTGGAAGGTGTTCGCCCAGCCGCTGGACACATTCCGCACATTCAACAAATCCGCAATCTCGCCCTCGCCCACAATCCACTGACCAGCGAGGTACTGCCCGGTGTCAGCCGAGACGATGGCCGTCAGCTCGATTTGAGTGCGTCCAAACCCAAAGGGCACGGGTTTGCCGTAGGGTACATCGTCCTGCGCGCTCCATTGTTTTTTGACGCGCTTATTGCCTAAACCCAACAATCCCAGCAACGCGCCACCCGCGCCGCCGCGCCGCGTGCTCACCTTGAAATTGCCCTGCTTGCCATTGAAGCGGATACCCTGAAACGCCTCGGTATTTTCATACTGCGTACATTGGGCATGAGACTTATTGCAGACGGTGGCGGCTTGGTAAGCCGCTGACTTGCTGCCTAGCGATTCCCCAGCCAGGCATTCAGTGCCCTTGAATTTCAATGGACACTTCGGAGCGAACACATTCCACGGGAATTCATTATCTATTGCCCCTAAGTCTTGTTTGGCGTTTATCTGAACGGTTGAATTATCAACCTCGAACGCCTTCTCACACCTTCCCACGAACAGCACTAAAGAATCATTATCTACGCTTCTGCTTATGCACCGCACGACGACGCGCCAGCCTTCCAGTGAGCCATTGCCAGAGATAAATACAGCCAACTCACGCGACACGTTGCTGAACGTGACCGTAACGCTGTTGAATTTCTCGGTGAATACTCGGCTCACATCGCCGCGCGAAATAGCTTGGCGTGCGTAGGTGTTGCCGTTCCAGGTGACTTTCGTAGACGAGTAGCGCAAGGCAGCATTGGCAGGCGTGAGCGCAGTCGTGGTAGGTTCGTAGAACTCGTAAACGTCGAGTAAGTCACGCTGCCGTGATTGAAGGATTGCCAACAAGGATGCACCGACTACCTGCACTGTGCTATAACTCCCCTACTATGGAAACCAAAGAATTTATCAATAAGTTGCAAATCACACCTGCGGCACGGTTCCACCTGCAAATGGACGGCGCGGAAGTGGAACTACCGTCAGTCAGCGACGGCTCATCCATCACCCTGCTCCACTGCTGCGCGTACCCGCTCCACCGGGACGAGAGCGGTAGCGTTGAATTTTTCAGCCAATTGCCCAGCGATGAGCGCATTGAACTCCTACTTGATGACCGCCCGCTTTACACCGTCAAACCGCGAACTAGCGAGCCGTATGCCTTTTTGCAGGGCCGCGACGGAGACGACGCCCCATTCGTCCTGCGCCTTGAATCTCAAACAGCCGTACTCGTTCCCGCTACGGAAACAGCACAAGCCTGATATTTCTGCTCTGCGCCCACGTCTTGATATGGTCAGCCGTGGGAGCCTCCGCATAACGCACGCCTGCCAGCACTTCGCTTGTCCTCGGCTGCGTGAATTGAAACGACAATCCCCCTCGCGTAGATGTGTAGTGCGCGTCTAGGGTAGCGGCATCGGCTGCCGACAGCCCTTCATAGCGAAGAATGAAGATTCTTACCTTATCCGCCTGCAACGTGGCGAAGGAGGGGAATAAATCCCCGAAGCTTTGCCCAAACTCGCCCCAATCACCTTGCAACTCATCAAAGTAAGCAGGGCGGATAGTGGCGACAGAGGGGAAGGCGGCGGGAGTGGGAAGAGTCCAACTCGCTGCGCAGTTATCCGCGCCCGGCAGTATCAATACCTCCAGCGCAATCTGCGTAACGCGCGCCTTCGCCGCAGTAGCGAGGTGAAGCTCTTCTAAGCTGATTTGCGTAACTCGTGCGGCCATGCCCTAGATATAAACCCTCAAAACCACATTCAAATTCAGCGACCAACTCTTGACGTGATCTTGCACATCAAGACTTTCGTAACTCACGCCGGTATACAAAACCGAATCACGCGGGTTCGTGAAGTCGAACGTGTGTGTTTTCCCTTTCGCCTCGTCGTAGTGGTCGAGGATGGTTTGGGCGTCTGTGGAGCTTAACCCTTCGTAGGTCAATACAAACCTTTGCAGCCCGCAGGGGCTTACGTTCACGTCAACGCCGCCATCGTCGTACTCATATCTCACCTGCGGATATTCCATCGGCGGCTTGACGAGCTTGGCAATGGTGATTGTGTGGGGGTAAGCGGATACCGTAGCCATGTTTACCCTTTCAGCATTTGGCGAATCGGCCCGTTGCTCTTGTAGTCTTTCAGCACTGACCGAACGATTACGCCCTCGTCCACCTCGCTGCGCACAATGATATGTATTGGCGAAGATGGCGGATGTGGCGGCGGCTGTTCGATAATGCGCCTGCGCCGCGTAGTCAGCACTGCACCCGCCAGCGCAAAACCAACCAATACGCCCAAGAAAAACATACCCATACTCACCCCTTCCCAAACGTCTGCCGCGTCGGGCCGTTGTTGTTGTAGTCGTCCACGATGCGGCGGACGATGACGCCTTCCTCTGTTTCGGCGCGGATATGAATGATGATGTGCTCTGGCCTGCTACGGTCGCCCTGCTCGATTACCCTGCGCCCGTTGTCGCCTCCGCCACCGCCCCCGAATCCGCCACCTTCGCCGCCTGTGGATGGCGCTATCGCACGTCCGGCAGCGCCAGCAATGGCCGCAACTGCGCCATAAATTGCCGCTGCCTTGAAGTTCAATACCGCTGCCGCGCCCGCCTTCGGGTCGCCTAGAAAGGCTAGGGCTAAGTTTGCAAAGCCTTCAGCTAGGTTAAATACGGCTTTCACCGCCGCCATTTTCGCTACGGCTAAAATAACCCCCGCAGCCAATTGCCGCAGCGCAGCCGGGCCGGTTTTGCCGGTCATAATGAAGGCTTCGACCATTGCCGTTGCGCCCTGCGTCATCGCGCCAAAGGCGGTATCGGCCAAGCTGGGCATGCCTTCCAATGCGCTCTTCAAGCTGCCTGCGAAATCACCAAACATCCCCTTAAAGCCGCCGAGTATGGAGTTTGTTTCGTCAAGTCCTGTCTTGAAGCCCTTGCCAAAGAAACCCTCCAACAGCGATGGTGGCTTAACTGATTGGTCTTCGATTTGTTGGCGCTGAAACTGAAATTGGCGAATGGCCTCAAGGCGAATCTGCGCAAACCGCGCTTGGATGTCTACTTTCTGCTGCTCGGTAGTTGTGAGCAGCAGCAACTCCTGCTCGGCTGCATTCAGCTTGGCAAAGTACATCACCCGCTGAAATTCTAATTCTGCAATTCTAGCGCGCTCGCGCGCTTGCCGTGCGGCTTCAGCAAAGCGCGGCTGAGTGCGCGCACGGCCCTCAAGCGTATCAGCTTCGGCGCTCAGCGTGCCCACACGAGCGCGCCCCAGGTCATCCAGCATCTTGTTGCGCTCTTGGAGAAAATCGCGGAGCGCGTCTATTTCGCGCCTCTCCCGGTCGCGGCGCAGTTTGAATTCTTCCTCCTTCTCTTTATTTTCCAACTCCGCAATTCTCTTTTCTTCATCCCTCGCATCCTTGCGGATTTTGGCAATGGCCGATTCAGTATTTTGGCGGGCGGCTAGTTCCTCGTTCTCGATCTTCTGCAGCTTCACCGCGCGCTCCGTCTTATCCTTGACGGTGCTTTGAATCTGTTTCCGCTCAGCCTCAAACGTCAGCAACTTGGCTATCAATATCCTCTGCTCGGCGTCGGTGGCAAACTTTTCGTAATCTTTCGCCGCGAGTCCTTTCTCTTTGAAGGCGATTTCTGCCAGTTCAATCTCGCGGCGGATCATTAGCTCGGTTTCGCGGCCCTGCTCTTTGAGTAGGTCTAGTTGGTAGTCGTGGCTGTCCTTCGCCTTCTTATCTTTGAAGCCCGTCGCGTCGGGCAACGTCATCGAGTCAGCGGCTTTTTTGGCAGCGTCGTAGTTCACCTTCAGCAGCGCCGCAACTGCTTGTGCCTGCGCCCCGCCGATAGCAATACGCACCGGGTCGAAGCTGAGTAGGTTTGCCAGAGCATCTTTTGCTAACCCAAAGTTTTCAACTAGCGTAGTCAGCGCAGCATTTGCGATATTCAAAGACGTAGCAAGCAACTGCCCGAACCGCTGAATGGTTGGCAGCATCGTATTCATGGCGCGGGCAACGTCTCTAAAAAGCTGGACTAATTCCGGCCCCGCTTCGCGCAGTAGCGTTAGCAACCAGCGGTCAAATGCGCCTTTGACTTGATCTACGGCGCGCGTCAGTTGCTGACTCAAAGCCCGGTCGAGTTGAGTGACTTGCCCACCGGCATCCTTGATAGCCTTGCTAACCTTCTCAAAGTCATCTTTACTCTTCGTCCCTATCTTGTCGGCAATGTCCACCATGCCCTGCGCGGCTTTAACAGCGGCGAAGATGGCTACCCCCGCCGCGACGAATGCGCCAACGATTACGCCGCTGGCGACGATGGCCTTTGCGCCCGCATTGAACAGCATCTTGGCAATTTCGTTGGCAATGTCCCCATCCACACCGTAGGCTTCGATAATTTCAGATGCGGCAGTAATGAAGGATTCACGCGCAATACTTGTACCCTCACGCGCAGAGCGGCCAACATTCCGAAAGCTCCGCTCGGTGTTGCGTTCAATGTTTTGCACACTTTGTAATAAGGCTTGGCCGAAGGCTGATATGTCGTCGCGGGCTGGCTGACTATTCGCGCCGATGGTGAAGACTAACCCAACTTGTTCTCTGCTTAACGCCATTCATTTGCTTTTCGTGACGGCTTCCGCTATTGTGCGCGCCGCATCCATTTGAAAAGGAGCAATCCCATGCAACCTCAAGAAAACTTTCCGCCGCCCCGCGTCACCGTCAGCGACGTTGATATGCCCTTTTGGTCAATGGTGCGCTTCATGGTCAAGTGGGCGTTTGCATCCATTCCCGCGTTGTTGCTCATCATTCTTTTCAGCGTCGTCATTTGGACTGCGCTTTTTGCTGGCATTGGCTTAACCGGCGCTGCGCTGGTAGGTGGGTCACAACCCTCCCCATCTCCCACGCCGTCCATCACCCCCAGCGTGCCACTACGCCGCTAAAGCCCCTCAACCCGATACTCCGTCTTCTTTTCAACGAACGGGTTTGACGCAATCGCTAAATTCAAATCCCGCTCGTCCTGCCACGTTTGCAGGCGGAACGCTGCTGCATTGTCAAAGTCGAGCGCCACCGCCTCATCATCCAGCCCTAGCAACTGACTCGGCCTCTGCCCGAACTTCGCCGCCGTCAGGCTCAAGGCTAAAAGGCTTGCCCCCTGATTGCTCCTGACGAAAGGTGGCGAGGTTGTCTAACTGCACCTCGCCTCCCCTCGTTCGCACTGGCACACCGGGACAATTCCGCATTATCCAACCCATTAAGAATTCAAAGTCCTCCGGGTCAATATCAGCGGCGTTGAAGTAGTCCGCCGAATCTTCGGGCTTATCATCGGGTAGCGGTATCCAATTACCAGCGGCATCTTGCAATCTCAGCTTCGGCTCAACTACCGCGAACGTGATCGCCTCGCGCATAAAGATCATCGCAGCAAGCGATTCATCAGGGGCCAGCGCGGGCGTAGGCTGTCCCGCCTGTGCTCCTGCGATCTTCCCTAGTAAGCTTTGCGGAATCCTGCCGCCCATCATCCAAGTTTCAAGCGGCGGACGACAGCAGAGCCACACTGCGCCCGATGGCAGGGTAATCTCCGCTGTCATCCGTTGATTTGCTTCTTGTGCCCGCTTCTCGGCAAGGCGACGTTTATACTCTTCCACTCGATTCATATTTGTTGCCAGAAATTACCCACCGGATCGGTCGTGCGCGTGGCAATCGCCAAGCCCATCAATTCAATCTCCGCGCTTGCCTGATCTGCGCGCGTCACGCTAAAGCTGAATGGGTTCTTGTTGTACGCCTTATATAAGTGCGCAACCCAATACTTCGTCGGGTCTTCTACCGTGGGCGCGATGAGGGCGAAAGAGTAAGTGGTGATGGCGCTCTGCCCGCCTAGTGCCATCTGTTTATAGCCAGCAGCGGTGGAATAGGCGGCTTGCGGCATCAGATACTTCAGGACGTTGGTAAAGTCCATTATCTGAATAATCTTCGCCTTGATAGTGACGGGCGTATTGATGATGCGCGAGAAATGCGGGGAGGCTAATTCATCGGAGCCAAAGTCTTGCGTCTCCAGGCCGAAGGTAATCACCGAGCCGTCAACGGTCAGACCGAGCTGCTTAGCATTCGCGTTCTCCGTCGAGTCAGGCGTGCCGCTTGATAACGTCATACGCGCGCCCGCCGCAGGCACGGCCACATCCGCGTACAGCTTGCCTGGCCCCAAAATGATTTTAGTTCCGTCTAAATTGTCAGCAGTTGCAGGCATGGATTATTTCTCCTTTTTAGCTTTCGCGGATGCATCCGCTTGCTGCGCCTTGTAAAGCTCCATCAGGCCCAATGCCGGACGGAAAGTCGGTGTCGGCTCAAGGACGCCGTACTCGCGCGCGAGCTTTTCATATAACTCCGTGCCGAGTTTTGCTTCCGTCCACGGGCCTGCCGGAATCGGTGTCTGCTCTTTTTCTGCCATTGTTTCACCTCTCGAATAACTGAATCGTGATTATCAATTGCGCATCGCGGCGGTAGATGGTGGCGTTTTCGCCGCTAACCCGCAGTTCACCATACCTATGCTCTGTAACTTCCCATACCAAGCCGTTTACGCTAGCGTCCAGCCCGCCGCAAATCTGCGCAGGCGTTGCGCGACGGATGCAGCGGTCAAGGGCGGTAACGTATTTCACGACTTGAGATTTCAGCGTGGCCGCACTCGGCCCGGTAATCGCAAGCGAGATAACCAACTCATGACTCTGCTGAATTCTCGTATCATCAGCAGACTGTGCCAGTGTTGACGCGCTCGGCTCCAAGTACACAGCCGGAAAGTTGAGAGCGATGGGGGTCGCTGTGTTAAAGCCAATCTTCAACCCCGTGCTATCCGTTTCGGTTGAAAAGAGCGGTAGTTCGGGATCAATGCCCGCAACTTGATCGTTCAAGTTGTCTTCCAGCCGCGCTTGGATGTTATCCAAGATGCGCTGCACAAATTGGGCGTTGAAGGTGGTCATTGTCTAAATGCCTGCCTCGCCCACCGTCTTGAAGCCGCTTTGCGCACCTACCGTCATCATTCGCTGTAGCATTCGCCGCTTCATTCGCATTACGTCGCTCGGCGTCAGTTGAATGGCCGGGCGCGTCCTTTGGTGGTAGCGCGCTGCCGGATGAGACGTGCCCAGCGTCAAGCTGTCTTCCGTTGCTTCGTGGATAGCGAAGGAGCTAGAGCGGCCTATCAAAGATCGTTTTAGCGAGCCTGTGCGAACCAGGATTGGACGGCCCGGAAACCGCAACCGCTTCCAGCGTGCATAAGCAGCACTCAACGGCTTCCACCGCTCGCCCCCGCTTGCGCCTTCAGATTCAAACAGCCGCTTTTCGGCGGCGTAGAAGATGTGCTCGATACCTTCCCATGCTGGTCGCCAGTCGGAGGAGGCGCGCAGCAGGTCACTTAATGCCCTATTCAACGCTTCGTGCTCTGCTTTTAGTTCAAGCTCAAGCAATGGATACCGCCTTATACTGATCCGCGATCATTCTGGCGCGTGGTGGCAGCGGGTCGTTTATTACCGCTACCCCTTCAACGCCAACCGCTCTTGCAAACGCCATGTCTCTCGTCCGCCAAATGTTGATGACCGTTTCCGCCACGGCTTCCTTCACATCATCTGGCACTGCATCCCACCCCCATTTCGCGGTGATAGTCACTCTCACGCTTTCCGGCCAGCCGCCGCTATAGCGGTTGATATGGCTAAAGCTTCGCTCTTCGTTGTCGCCGTAAGTACGAATCAGGTAAAACTCACCGGGCATATTCAACTCGGGGCGGGCGTTGTGATTCGCCTCGAGGTAAGTCGGCACGGTGTAGCCAGCGGGCATTGTGACGGTTGTAATCGTGCCTGTCAGATACGGGTCAAGCTTCAGATAGTCTGTCCCTCTGCCCCAGAACTTGCGGGCGCTGGCGACTTGCCCCGCGTCCCCCTTCGCAAAGTAGTTCACCGCTCTTCTTGTTTCCGTGTCAAAGAGCCGTGACGCGCGCGTGATGATGGGAGCGAGAATGGCATCGTCTGACGCCAAGCTCTGATAGCCGTAAGCGCGAACTTCAGCGGTTGTGACGTAATCTGCCATGCTCTACTTGCCCGGCTTCCTCTTCTGCATCCACTTAGAGAGCGGTTGCGTCATAGATGCAAAATCCTCATCCACCCAAGTAACGAACTCCTCCAAATGTCCCACTCTCACCCTGCTCGCCAGGAATACCGCGCTTCGGGCAGCTATTCCCTAGACGCGCCGTGCGTTACCAGTTTGCAATATTCGCCACTGCAAAACTGCCCGCCGTTGGCGCAAGCGCCAAGAACGGGGCTAATAAGTCCTCCACTACTTGAGGCAGCTGCATCGCCTGCGAGCCGCCCGCGCCGTACTCCGTGCGCGTCTTATCAGGTAGCTGCTTTTCAAGTACCGCCTCTGCCTTGCCGCCAATCGGATAGCGCCCGTCCGCCATCGCTAAGGCAATTTCACACTGCGCCTCTTTGATAGGGGTCGGAATGGCATTACTCGCCCATTGCAAGCCGTCAGCATCGTAGAAGGCGCTCGCGCTAGCATCTTCCTTGCGCGGAAATAACAAGCGCTGCGTGCTGCTAGCCCGCATCCCCCAAGCGCCTTTGCGCAAGCGAGCCTCAAGCGGCTTCATGGCAGCGAGTAGTAACTTCTCCTGCTCTGTCGAGTCCTGCCGCCACGCGCCCGGCTCGCGCCGCGTAGCGAAGTAAGCGGTTGCGAAAGCCGCGTCCGCATACGAATTCGCAGTCGCCCCGCCAACGGTTGTATCGAGAATGCTAGGCATGCAAAGTTGCCGTCCTGACTACGCGGCGCGAGTCACCAACTTCCAAACAGGGCTTGTAATCGCCCCAGTCTGAATGTACAAATTCGCGTTGGTGTAATCGGTGTACATGGAACCCTTGCCTGCGAAGTTATCGCCAGTCGTGCCATCAACCGGAGCGCCGTCGCCTTCAAGCCAGCACACGTTGTTAGGTGAGCGGGTGAGCGCCTTTGTACACTTGAACGGCTTCGCCGTGCCAGAGAGCAGCGCGTTCACCTCTGAACCCGGCACATACTGCAAGTCCAGCCCGTATTCCACGCCAGACGAGGCGTGATTATTAAACTGGCTAACCCCAAACGCCGCCCTTGCATTCGTCTGCGTGGACGGGTCGCCGCCATCAACGTGCGCCTGCACGATGCAGTCAGCGTTGACCGCGCCATCCATCAGCACGCCGAGCACGGCGGCAACGGGCAATACGCTTGCCCTCGTCCCTAGCACCGACAGCGCGCCGATGATGCCCGCGATGTAGTTGTTTGTTTTGGTAAGGTTCTCGCCAAGCACGTTGCCCATCATGGGCGCGAGAAATGAAGTATCGCCCGCTTCGCTCGTACCAGCAGCGGCATCAAGGTTCAGATCAACCGCGATGGGCTGATAAGAACCTGTCCCGGTGTACTCCCCGCCCGCAGGCTCGATGAGCACGCCGCGATTCTTGCCAGGCTTGAGCGTGATATTGCTGTCATCGTCAATGCCGATAGATGCGGCCTTGCGTTTGTATCCCGTTGCCATATTGGTTTACCTCGCTCACTTTTTGCTGCGGGTTATCTTGGCGGGAATGCGCTTCGGCGCGGGCGCTGGCCCCTTGCCAACGTTGTCGTCTCCCACGCCTTCACCGCCCGGCTTCCAATCGCCTTCGAGCGAACCGGAGGATGTCAATCTGTCGTACTGCTCAGCAGTCATAGCCTTTTCCAGTTCATCCTCTTGACCAGCGTTGAATACGTGGCCCGGCCCAAGTCGCACAGAGCGGACAATGTTTCGATTATCTTTTGGCATCGTTTCCTCCTTATACTCCGGCGTCTATTAACCAAAGTTTGGACTCTTGCGGCACAGGAAAAGCGTTTATCTGCGCCTCAACGGTCAGCTCACGCCCGCCGTTTGACTCTTCGTGGTAGACGGTGCAACCGCGCACATCAATGCCCGCTTCGGGGACAAGGCGCGACAGCTCCATAGCGCGACGCACCGGAGCGAATCCGGTATACCCCACCACGCCACCGGACGGGATCGCGGCTACCTGCTCCGCTGGCCACACTTTGGTGCGCGTTACCGCTGTACCGCCGTCATCGAACACATCGTGCGAGTCTTCAATAATGACGAACTCGAACGGCCCGCCGATGTCGTCTTGGAGGCGAGAAAGCAACGCGCTGCGCGTCATCGCCACGCCATTCGGTAAATCCGGCGCGTCTGCGAGAATGGCGTTGTAGGTGGCTAGCCGCATCACCGCGCCCTCTACGCCACCGATGGAATCAACCCCGTCCAACAACCACGCCAGAAACTCATCGTAGGCGTTCACGCCTCCGTCATTCCAAGGCGTCGCCGCCGTTTGGTAACGAGAGGACGAAAAGCCGTAGGAGTAGGTAACAGTTTTGGAAGCGTCTTGGGGGTTACGTTGGATGATCGTGCCGAGTGCCCACGCCCGCATGACATCGAATTCGATGCGTCGGTAGTCGGCTTCCGCCAACCCCACCGTGCGCTCTGGAATGTCGGCGCGGATAATCTCGCGGAAGATGGACTCGTTACCGAGGGTACGCTCAGCCAGCCTCTGCAACTCCTTCTCCTCGATCTTGAAATACGATTCCACAGGAACCATGCTCAAGTCGCGGATGCTGGGAGTTTGTTGCGGGATCAAGCGGCCTCTCGCGTTCCACTCGCGCCGGTCGGCAACGTAGCGATCATCAAGGTTGTAAATTTCTTTCAAGTCAACCGAGTTGACATTTTTGCGCGGCATGAAGCTATCCCACCATAGGCGGCCCGTGTCATTCGGGCTAACGGTCTGCGCGAGCACCGTCAGCGCCGCAGGGGAAAGCTCTTGCTCTTGTTGAATCCATCCGAAGGTAGACATGGTGTATTGTTCCCCTTTTCGATTACGTGGTGGTCAAGCGCAGATGTGAACCTGCGCGGTCAAAGCCAGCGATTTCGTTGGCCGTCAGCGCGCGTCCGAGGATGTCTTCGAGAATGTCGCGGTTGACGATGCCGTGTGTGACCACGGTCACGAGGACATCGGTTGCGGCATCCAAGATGGCGTCCGTGTTGCCACTGGCCACCCGTTGCGCTTCGGCGCTACAACCGTGCGGGTAAGCGGGGGATGCCCCTACTAAGATGCCCGCACTTGTCAACGGCACACCTGGCTTCAGGTAGCCGTTCTCGTCCACTTCCTTGTCGCTCATCTCGGATACATCAAGCTTGACGTGATCCGTATGCTGCACTGGCCCGACAAAGGGTATGGAATGCGCCACCCCTCCCGCTGTCGTAGTGATTTGCATCGGCATAATCGTTCTCTCCTAGCTAGCGCACTGCTGCGCGTTGGCGTGCGATTCGGGTTGCAGGAGCGTCAGGGGCAGCCTTGCCGCTCTCCTTCTTCACCTGTTCCCGTTCGCGGATTCCTTCATAGAAGTTTTTCGGCGCAGGTTTCTTGGTGTCGCTCTTCCTCTGTTCAAGATAGGGCGTGCCTTTGGCCTGCTCTTTGAGCTTTTGCGCAGCCTCGTAATGCGTTTGATGCTGCGCCTTCAAATACTCAGACAGCGGTTTCGAGTCTGAGCTATCGCCGGTCTTGACGACCACAAAAGACGCCTCCACTTGCTGCCCGTCCTTCGTCTCGGTCTTTGTTTCAAAGTCCACCTCGGGAAGAAGTAATGGCCTCCAAAAATCCACATCTTCCTCAGCGGCTTTGAAAGCCTTACGCATACGCTCGTCACGCTGGGAACGTGCTAAATCGCTCTTTAGGCTATCTCGCTCCGTCAGCGCGGTTCGCAAGTCGTCGGGCTTGCCGAGAGTTTTGTACGCTTCCCACCTCTCACTGTCGGCCTTGCTCAACACTACAGAGCCGTCAGGAGGGAGGGATTTTTCCAGGGTTTCGACTTGTCCCTTCAACTGCCGATTCGCTTCGCGCCAACGATGATTGTCAGCATATAAATCGGCAGCTAAGGCCATCGCGTCACCATTTGCTTTATCAAGCAGCTTCTTTAGACCGTCTTGGCCTTTATCGTCTTTCGGATCGTCCGGCATATAGGTGTGACCTTCTCCCTGAAGGTGAGAGCGCATCGCTCTGATGCGGCGGGGTTGATATACAAAAGAAAAAGGCCGCGACTCTGAACGCCTGGCTCCCTGCCTAGCATTCCAAAATCGCGGCCTATTCTCGTTATGTGAACTAGCCTATTAAGTTGTTAAAGACTGCATTGGCGGGACTCGAACCCGCGACCTTGACACTTCAGCGCGTCCGTGGCTGGCCTTGTCACAGCCCTTTGGACTCGGTTGCGTGCTTACCGTGTCTGCTCTCCCGTCTGAGCTACAATGCAATCTAAGGATCAAGTAACACGCAGAGTCTAACAAACTTCACGCCAAAATCAAACATTATTTCGCTGGCATTTGCAGCGCGGCTCCCCGCCCACGAAACGCTTGTAGAACGCATTGGCAAGTAGAATAAGAGCAGAGTAGACGGCAAGGCCGAATTCGCGGTCAGTATTGGGCGCAACCTTCGACTTGACACCTACTCCTGCTTTTTGAACCTCCTCCTCGGTGGCCCCTCTTAAATACGCCTCGTTCTGCGCCTCGTTCATCAAAGGCGGCAGTCCTTCCAGTTCACGTATTGCGTAATTAGACGGATAGTTGCCCATATAAACTGCCTACGCCGCAACGCTTGCAGCGGATAGGGGAGGCGGGGTTGTGGTGGGTGTGGTTGCTCATTGCGTAGCCATTTCCATCTCGTAAACCTTCAACAACACTTCCCGATTCGGCACGCGCATAAACTCAAGCACGAGCTTATTCAGTGCCACGTCGCAAGCATCACAGATTCCCAAATACCTGTTCCCATTGCTACAAATCTGCCATTGCTGCGTTGACGGCGCTCCGCAGCGAGAGCAGGGAAGGCGGCGAATGCCGATGTCGGTATAGGGGCGCGTGCGGCCTGTGAATGCGTGGTTGCTCATTTGTGTTTGCGTTTGCTGCTGCGCTTCTTCGCGCCCTTGATTTTCTTCGCGTTTATGCTCGCGTAGAAAACAGATGCGCCGCGCTTTTTCCCATACTGCTTAGTCATAGCACGCTTAATCTTCGCGCCTTTCTTGGTCAAGGGACTCATTACGCCGCCTGCCTTTCTTCCTCATCGGCGCCCTCTTCAGACTCCACCACCTCCTGCGCCGCCGCTTCAACATTCGCCTCCCTCTCCTCAGCCAACTTCGCCAACTCCACAGCCGGGTCATCCACGCCGACGCGCACCATCGCGGTTTCAGTCGAGATAATAGAAGCCTCTTTTAGCTTGATCGTATCCTGAATGTCGCTACTGCTGATCTGCTCGGCATCCACGTTACAACTCGCCACGGCGCGCAAGGGTTCAAACCGTCCCGGCTGCCCGGAGAAATGCGCCGCCATCGCTAGCGATGTTTCTATCAACCACCGCAGCAGGTCATTCATTGCCGTGACACTACCGCGCAAACTCCGCTGAAAGTCTCTCTCCGCCTGCTTGCGGGACTCGCCAGATGCTGTGGCATCCGCCGAAATCAACACATGCAACTGCTTCGCTTCTTCGAGAATGTTTCTATAGGCTTCCTTCTTGGTTTCAACAAAGGTATCTACCGGCACGGGGTCAAAGCGCAGCATCGTCGGCGTGGTATAGCCCGTGATAACCGACTTGTCATTTGGATTGCCATAGATAGGATTACCCGACCACACCTTGCTAGTGCCTGCGCCAACCTGATAATCATTAGCTACGAAAGTCTTCACGCCTGTTTCGCTATCCGTTACCCAGCGCCCAGGCACTGCCGCATTGAAAATGACGCGCTCAAGAAAGCCGCCGAGCACAACGTTGCGTGTCAGCATTGTCAGGGCCAGGTTGAGCAACTTCTGATTGCTGCGAATCGGCGCGGTGATGAACGGGTCGAGGCGTAGTTCGTAGAAAGCCAAGCGGCCCCCTAGATTCAATGTGATCCTCTCGTCCACGTTCTCACCAACACGGCGGATCACGGTTTGCCCCTTCTCGTCCAGATAATGCAGCTCTGCGAAATTCTTCGTCTCCGTTTCTAGGTCTGTTACCTTCTCTGCTTGGCTAAACAAGAACACGCCGATGGCCTCTCGCGTGTCAGGGTCGTATTCGATAGCGCCCGCATCAGGCTCTACCACATCCAAATACAACCGCTTGAATGACTGTTGCAACGTACCGAGCGGAACGAAGAGCTGGCCGTTTGTGTCGCCCTGCAAAATTCCATGCGGGACAAACGGCCTTAAGCAGCAACGTTCGCCGCGCAGGGCAATGCGCAGCGCGGCCCTCACATCTCGCAGCACTCTTCTCTTATCCCACCAGTCCACGAATGCGCCCGTGCCCTCTTCGATAAGTGCCCGCTCTTGTCGGCTTGGTTCTTCTTTATCTTTCAAGGGGCGGCGAGGCGTTAATGAGTAATCCGGCTCTTG
>Ga0196963_10000294_pt1 | contig 46395 bp, 40 predicted proteins | sample S1_5metaG_FD_148600 | JGI IMG/M metagenome (GOLD analysis project Ga0196963, IMG submission 148600) | Soil microbial communities from Anza Borrego desert, Southern California, United States - S1_5 | ecosystem: Environmental > Terrestrial > Soil > Desert | place: USA: California | collected... | reverse complement strand
CGCGCCGTTCGCCGCCCTGTCGGCCCGTGCCGCCGACACCACCGCGCCCCCGTCGGCGGGCGAAGCCGTCGACCCCGCCCTGTTCCCCGAGAAGGCCGCGGCGGTGCGCTTCGTCGACCGCGTGCTCGAAGCCGACGCCAGCAACGGCCGCATCCTCTGCTCGTATACCTATCCGACGGACCACCCCCTGGTCCCGGGGCACTTCCCCAAGGCGGCGGTGATGATGGGCGTTACCCAGTGGGCGGCATTCACCGACGCGGCGCGCATCGCCGCGCAGCGCTTCGGCCTCGGCGACCGGATCGTCGCCAACGGTTCGATCCGCCGCGCCGGCGGCGGCGAGATCATCGATGTGCGCGACCTCGACCTGCGCATCGAGGGCGGGCGCGCGCGCGTCGCGGCGACCAAGCGCATCGCCTTCCGCGATCCGGTGCTGCCGGGCGAGAGCATCCTGATCGAAGCCACCGCGGTCCGCGCGTGATGACCGCGACTTCCTCCTCGGGCACCGGTTTCTAGGCTGTGCCGATGGAGCGCACCGCGCGCAGCGACGAGCAGCTGGTGGCGCAATGCCAGTCCGGCGACTTCAGCGCCTTCGAGGAACTGTATCAGCGCTACCAGCGTCCGATCCTCGCCTACATCTACCAGATCACGCGCAACTACGAGGAGGCCGCCTGCATCGCGCAGGACGTCTTCCTCAAGGTCTTCGAGCACGTCGACCGCTTCGACATCACCCGCCGCTTCTCGACCTGGTTCTACACCATCGCGCGCAACGCCGCGATCGACTACCTGCAGTCGCGCAGCCGCAAGGTCATGGTCACCTTCACCGACCTCGACCGCGACGACGACGGCGGCAGCGGCATCGCCGGCAGCGCGGCCGCGCCGGCGGAGAACGTCGAGAACCAGCTGGCGCGCAAGGAGGCGAATGGCCTCCTGACCGCGGCGCTCGACGACCTGCCGCAGATGTACCGCGAGATCATCGAGCTGGTGATCTTCCAGGAGAAGAGCTACGAGGACGCCTCGGTGATCCTCGGCGGCATCAGCCTCGGCACGCTGCGCAGCCGCATGTTCCACGCCCTGCGCCGGCTGCGCACGCTGCTCGAGAAACCGGGCGGCCAGACCGGCGACAACCTGCTGTAGGTGGCGCAGCCCGGCGCTTTGCCGCCGCAGGCCGCGCGCCACGATGCGGCGATGACCATCGCCGCGCTCGCTACGGAATTCGCGACGCTGTCGCCCGCCGACATCGTCGACCGCGCGCTCAAGGACTTCGGCCGCGACGTGGCGATCAGCTTCTCGGGCGCCGAGGACGTGCTGCTGATCGAGTACGCGAAGCAGAGCGGCAGGCCGTTCCGGGTGTTCAGCCTCGACACCGGCCGGCTGCACGCCGAGACCTACCAGCTGTTCGAGCGCGTCGAGAAGCACTACGACCTGCGCATCGAGTACTGCTGCCCGGATCGCACGGCGCTCGAGGCCATGGTCCGCGCCAAGGGCATGTTCAGCTTCTACCGCGACGGCCACCAGGAGTGCTGCGGCATCCGCAAGGTCGAGCCGCTGCGCCGGCAGCTGGCGGGGCTGCGCGCCTGGATCACCGGCCAGCGCCGCGATCAGAGCCCGACGCGGGGAACCGTGCCGCTGGTCCAGCTCGACACCGCCTTCAAGGCGGTCGGCGGCGGCGACCTGGTGAAGTTCAACCCGCTCGCGAACACCACCGGCGGCGATGTCTGGCTCGCCATCCGCGCGCTCGGCGTCCCGTACAACGCGCTGCACGAGCGCGGCTTCGTCTCGATCGGCTGCGAGCCCTGCACCCGCCCGGTCCTTCCCGGCCAGCACGAGCGCGAAGGCCGCTGGTGGTGGGAGGAGGCGACGCAGAAGGAGTGCGGGCTGCACAAGGGCAACCTCGAGCGCTGAGGTCGCGAGGCGTTCGCGTTCGAAGCGCGAAGCGCGAAGCTCGAACCACGGAGCGCGAAGCCGCTATCCCGCGCGCGGCTCCATCATGCGCACGCCGTGCTGGACGTTCTCGCCGTACGACGCGATCTCGAGCTCGTCCATGCGTCCGCCGCTGAGCCACAGCAGCACGGCGCAGGCGTCGGCGCCGAGGCGCGCGTCGACCTTCTGCGCGCCGCGCGCGTTGCCGTCGCCCGCGATGGTGGCGAGCGGCGCGTCGGCCGGCACGACGAGGCGCGCCGCGTAGCCGCCGCCGGTCCAGCGCCGGCCCGCGATGCTCGCGCCGGCGAGCTGCGCGCGCAGCGCCTGCTCGTCGGGATGGCCCGCGATGATCAGCCCGATCGCCTCGCGTTCGCCGTCGTCGAGCGGCTCGCTCATCGCGGGTCCTTGAGCAGCTTCCACACGCGCAGCGCCTCGGTCGCGCCCCACGCCTGGGCGTCGCAGCCGCGCTGCTGGTGCGGCGCGTCGCCGTCGACGATCTCCGGCAGGTGGCCGATGCAGCCGTCGGCGAGCAGGCGGTCCATGCTCGCCAGGTAGGCGCGCGCGGCGGCGACGGCCTGCGGCGCGTGGTCCCAGGCGACGGCCAGCGCCTCGCAGAAGGTCGGGAACGGCCAGGTCCAGGCGGTGCCGTTGTGGTAGGCGGGCTTGCGCCGCGTGTCCTCGTCGCCCTCGTAGCGGCCCCAGTACGGATTCTCCGGGTCGTTCAGCAGGCGCCCATCGTTCGCGTAGATCGCCAGGGCCGGCTGCGAGGGGATCGGCGCGAGCGATCGGATCGCGCCGGGCACCACCAGGTAGCGGCTGGCCGCGGCGACGCAGCGCCGCGCGCGCGCCGGCGGCAGCTGGCCGAACGCGACGGCGAAGAGCATGTTCGGGCGCAGCGCATGATCCGTGACCGCGGCGTTGGCCGAGAGGTTGGCGGGCGCGAGCAGCAGATCGGCGAGGTAGCCGCGGTCCTCGAGCCAGTAGAGCTCGCCCATCGCCGTCGCCGTGCGGGCGGCGAGCGCGGCCCAGCCTTCGCCGGACGACGCGGCGCCGATGCGCTCGAGCTGCCGCAGCAGGCGGATCCACAGCGCCTGGATCTCGATCGGATAGCCTTCGCGCGGCGTGCCCGCGGGATAGTTCGTGTCCATCCAGGTGAAGTGGCGCGGGCTCCACACCAGCCCGGTGAACGGGTCCATGGCCACGCCGTTGGCGGCGCCCGAGCGGTAGTGCTCGGCGATCGAGATCAGCACGTCGCGCAGGGTCCGGCCGCCGCCGTCGACCGCGCGGTCGTAGACGCCCGGGCCTTCGATCGCCGCCAGCTCCTCGCAGACCACGCCGAACCACAGCGGCGCGTCGGAGGTCTCGCGGTTGGAGGCGTCCTCGCCGTTCAGGCAGTTGGGCAACGTGCCGCGTTCCTCGAAGCGGCCGAAGACGGCCAGCAGGCGCGCGACCTCGTCGACCATCCCCGCCGCGAGCAGGCCGCGCGCGCTGATGAACGAATCGCGGCCCCAGTCGAGGAACCACGGATAGCCGGCGATCACCGTCGCGCCGCGTCCGCGGCGCACGACGTACGCCGGCACCGCGCGCGCCAGCGCCGCGCCGAACGGATCGTCGAGGTCGGCGCCGGAGCGCGCGTCGTCGTCCAGCGCCTCCGCGACCATGCCGGCTGCGGGCGGCTCGGCCTCGGCGTCGACCGTCACCGTCGCCTCGGCGCCCACCGACAACGGCAGGGCGAACCAGCCCGGGCTGTAGGCGTCGCCGGAGCCGGCCTGGCCGCGGCTCGCCTCGATCGGGTGCGCGATGTCGAGCGCCCACTCGGCGTGCTCGTGGTACGCGCCGCGATCGGCGGTCACGCGCAGGCGCCGGTCCACCGCGGGGGTGAAGGCGAAGCCGATCGCGTCGCCCAGCGTCGCCGTGTTGCCGGCCAGATGGCGTTCGCTGCCGGCGTCGCGCCTGGTCTCGCCGTGGAATGAGCGGTCCTCGATGTCGATGCGCACGGTGATCGACACGGCGGCATCGGGCGGCAGCGCCCGGCCGCGGCCCTGGGTGCCGACGCGCGCGAAGCGCAGCGCCACGGTGTTGCGGCCCGGCAGCATCGCCGCCGTCAGATCGATCGCGACGGTGCGGCCATCGCCGGCGCCGGCGATGAAGCGCCAGCGCGCCGGCCCGTCGTTGGTGAAGGAGACCAGCGCGTCGCGATCGAGCGGCGAGATGAAGCCGTCGGCGACCACCCAGGCGCGCACGCGCTTGGCCAGGACGTGGCGGTCGCTCGGCACCTCGGGATGGAGGTTGGCGCCCAGCAGGCAGTCGTACTTGGAGCGGATCCGGCCGAGATCGACCGGCATGCGCGCCATGCCGCCGCGGCCGTTGGTCAGCAGCGCCATGCCGTCCGCCGGCGCCGTCGGCTCGACGCGCGGCGCGCCGAGGAAGCGCACCTGGCCGCTGACCTCGCGGCCTTCGCTGGCGACGTAGCGATCGAGCGTCAGCACCGCGTCTGCGGCCACCGCGCACGGCGGGAAGGCGACGACATGGCCTTCGGCGCAGGGGATCGACTGCATGGTGCGCGGCGTCGCCGCCGCGCTGCTCTCGAGACGCGCGCTGAAAGGGGTGACATCGCGCACCAGCAGCCAATGTCCCGCCGGCACGACCGCGATGCGCGCCAGGTCGCGCAGGTTCCACGGCGTCACCCGCGGCAGGTCGTCGAGCGCCGCCGCCTGGTCGAGCGCGCGCTTGCAGTCGACGCGGGCGGCCGCCGGATCGAGCGCCGACACCGCGGCGAGGAAGCGCAGCGGGGACGCCTCGACCATCGCCGCGAGCTCGCGCCAATCGCACGGGCCGATGTCCTCGATCGGCAGCACCTCCGCGAGCGCCTGATGGCCCCAGGCGGACTGCGCGCGCGCGCGCCGGTAGGCGTCGCCGGAGAGCGAACGCGGCACGCGTTCGGCGGCCATGCAGCAGCACGCGCCCGGAGGCAGCGTGAAGACGATGCTGGCGCGTTCGCTGGTCACCGCGATCGGCTGGCCGAGCAGGTCGATCGCCGGCTTGCCGAGCTCGGCCCATTCGGGCGCCGGCAACGTGAAACGCGCCGCCTTGGCGAGATCGGTGTTGCACAGCACGAGCAGGTGGTCGAACCCGTCGGCGGCGGTGCGCTTCAGCGCGTAGACCTGATCGCCGGGGGCGCTCAGGCGCTCGAGCTCGGCGCCGTCGAAGAACGCCGGGTGGTCGGCGAGGAGGCGGTTGAGCTGGTTCAGCTCGCCGACCAGGTTGTCGTCGGCGCCCCAGTTCAGGCCCGTGGAGCGGTGCACGTCGATCTTCTCGCGCGCCAGCCATTCGACGCCGCACGTGAAGCCGAACGCGCCGCTCTGGCTGCTCAGCGCGCACAGCCGGTTGCGCATGAGCGACCAGGCGTCGCCCTGCTTCGCCAGGCGGTCGTTGTCGTGGGTCTCGCTGTAGTGCACCAGCACGCCGAGGCGCCTGCCCTGCTCGAAGCAGTGGTCGAGATAGCTGGAGACGTCGCCGGGCGCGTGGTTCTGGAACAGTTCGCTGTAGGCCCACTGCATGCCGCCGTCGGTCAGCAGGTCGGCGGTCGCGCCCCAGGCGCCGCCGAGTCCCTCGAGCAGGAAGACGGTGTCGGGGAACTCCTCGCGCACGCGCGCGACGATGTAGCGCCACGCCGGCGGCGGCACCATGTAGCCGGCGTCGCAGCGGAAGCCGTCGACGCCGCGCCGGCACCAGGTGAGGAACGCGTCGCCCAGGGCCTGCCACAGCTCGACGATGCCGTGATCGAGCTCGACCAGGTCCTCCCAGGTCGTTCCCCACGCGCCCGGCGAGTGGAAGGCGCCGTCGGGATCGCGCTCGAACCACTCCGGATGGGTCTCCTGCAGGCGCGAGCCCCAGCCGGTGTGGTTGATCGCGATGTCGAGGAACACCCGCGCGCCCTTCAGGTGCGCCGCATAGGTGAGCTCGCGGAACTGGTCGACGCCGGTGGTGCGGCGGTCGAAGACCACCAGCGCCGGATCGATCATGGTCAGGTCCTGCGCCGCGTACGGGCTGCCGAAGCGGCCCATGCGCGCGTAGGTCGTCGGCGTCGGCGTCACCGGCAGCAGGTGCAGGATGCGGCAGTTGAGCGCGTCGACGATGTGCGGCAGCGCCGCGGTCAGGTCGCGCAGCGTGCCCGACGGCGGGATCACCGTGTAGCCGTTGAGGTCGAGCGCCTTCAGCTGGTCCTCGAGCAGCGGATTCGCCGCCGACGCCAGCGCGCGCGTCGGGCCGAACAGCCGCGGGAAGGCGCAGTAGATCGCGTTGCCGCCGCGGTAGCGATCGGGATGGACGGCGATGCCGAGGTCGTCGCCCGCGGGCCAGTGCTGCCCGCCCTGCGGGTCGATGGCGTAGGCCTTGGCGCGGAACCAGCCGACCTCGCACAGCGGCAGGTCGATGACGTACTCGCCTTTGCGCTTCGGCAGGACGATGTCGCGCCACGAGGCGCCGGCGAGGGTCTTGGCGCCGAGATGCCCGATGACCTCGTGGCGCATCGCCGCCGCGCGGCCGAGATTGGTGCGCAGGCGCACCTGCCAGCCTTCGCCCACCGCGGGGAGCCGGACGGCGATGCGCAGGCGGTCGCCGACGTAGCGCAGCAGGCGCGTGCCGGGTGCCGGGTCCATCGTCGGTTCGTGTGCCTGGCTCAAGCCGCGCTTCCTGCGGACGATGGTGCAGGGCCAGGCGCTGGCTCGCAATGGCAGGGACTAGCCTCTTCATCGGGTCGGTCCTCGGGGAGGTCCGCGACCGGCGAAGGCGCACGCAGCGCGTTCCTGGCGCGCCACCGCGCGGCGCGCACGCTCAGCCGCGTGCTGCATACCCTGACGGTCCCATCCGACGCGGCCGGCATCCGGCTCGACGTCTGGCTCGAGCGTTCGCTCGACGGGTGCTCGCGCAGCCTGGTCAAACGCCTGATCGACGATGGCCGCTGCGCCGTGCAGCCCGGCCTGGCCAAGCCCGGCTATCCGCTGCGCGGCGGCGAGCAGGTGACGCTCGAGGTGCCCGACATCGAGCCGATGTCGGTCGAGCCCGAGGATCTGCCCCTGACCGTCCTGTTCGAGGACGATGAGCTGATCGTGGTCGACAAGGCGCCCGGCATGGTCGTGCACCCGGCGATCGGGCATGCGCGCGGCACGCTGGTCAACGCGCTGCTCGGGCGCTACGGCAGGACCCTGCCCGACGGCGCCGCGTGGAGACCCGGGCTCATCCATCGTCTCGACCAGGACACCAGCGGGGTGATCTGCGTCGCGCGCACGCCCGCGGCGCTGACCGCGTACCAGACCATGTTCAAGGAACGCCTGGTGCAGAAGCGTTACCTCGCCCTGGTCCACGGCGCGCCGCGCGCGGACTTCCTCGAGCACGCCGGCGCGATCGGCCGCCACCCGCAGGACTTCCGCAAGCGCATCGTCCTGCCCGACGGCGCCCCGGACGCCAAGGCCGCCTACACCAGCGTCGTCGTCCGCCACCGCGCCAGCGGCTACAGCGTCGTCGAGGCGCGGCCGAAGACCGGGCGGACCCACCAGGTGCGCGTGCACCTCGCCGCGCTCGGCCATCCGGTGCTCGCCGACGGTGTCTATGGCCGCAGCGACCGCTGGCCGGTCGGCGCCGACGACGCCGCGCCCGGCGTGCTGCGCCGTCATGCGCTGCATGCCTGGGCGCTGCGGCTTCCCCGCCCCGATGGCCGCGACCTCGAACTCGAGGCCCCGGTCCCGGCGGATCTGGCCGCGCTGGTGCCGCGCGGGATCAGGCCGACCGCCTGGTGAGCGGCGGCTCCGGAGTCGCGAACTCCATCAGCGGCCTGGTCGCGAACCCGGGGTAGAGATGCATGAAGGGCAGATGCATGCATCCGTTCGTCGCCGCCGGTCTGGCCATGATGCTGTCGGTCGCCGCTCCGGCGGCGGACGACGCGACCGGCGATCCGCTTCCCGACGCCGCGCGCGACGCCCTCGCCCGGTACGAGTCGGCGAAGATGAAGGCGGAGGCGGAGGCCGCGAAGGTCGTCTTCCGGGAGCGGCTCAAGCTCAAGAGCGACCTCGAGAAGTGCCTCGCCGCCGAGACCAGGAAGGGGAATTTCGAAGGCGCGATGGCGGTCAAGGAGCTGATCGAGGGCGGCGTCGACGACGCCACCGCCGAACAGGTCGACGTGCTCGGCCAGCCGCTCGTGGCGATGATCCCAGCGAACCGGCCGGCGGCGAAGAGCGACAACACCGTCGTCGACGGCGCGGAGTACCCCCACCTGGTCCTGATCGACGGCAAGGGCGGCTGGTACGCGTTCGACATCGAGCCCCGCACCGCTGGCGACCACTACCTCTACGCGCTGTACGCGAGCATGGAGAGCCGGCCGTGCGCGTTGTCGATCGGCGATCAGGCGCTGGGCCAGATCTGCGAGCAGACGACCAGCACGTGGAACATCGACGGCCTGCGGTGGGTCCGCCACGGTCCGTACAAGCTGAGGAAAGGCGTGCAGCGCATGAAGATCACGCCGGCGGGCTTCGCTCCGCACGTCAGCGGCTTCGCCTTGTCGACCGACGCGAAGCTGCAGCTGCCGGTCGACGCCTTCACCAAGGCGGCAGCGGCGAGATAAGTCGTCCGATCGGCGTCACCGCGCCCACGTCCGCCGCAGCAGCTCGATCTCGTCCAGGGCCGCGACCAGCGCGCGGATGCGCCGGTCATCCGGCGCCAGCGCCAGCGCCTCGCGCGCCTGCGCCGCGGCCTGGTCCATCACGCCGATCGCGGCCAGGGCGCGTGCCCAGGTTGCGATGACGTGCGCTTCGCCCGGTTCGAGGCGGCGGGCGTGCGCCGCCCACGCGAGCGCGAGATCGAGATGGCGTCGCGCGGGGTCGGCCTCGTCGATCCGCGCGCTGGCCAGGTCGCACGCCTGCCAGGCGCCGAGGCGGTCGAGCGGGATCGCGGCGAGCGTCGCGCGCGCGACATCGGGCCGGTCGAGGCGCTGCGCGCAGGCGACGCGCACGTCGATGGCCAGCGGATGCAGCGGCTGCGCGGCGAGGATCCCGGCGGTCAGCTCGAGGATCCGTTCGAGATCGGGCGCGCGCGCCTGCGCGCTGCCGTCGAGCTCGACCTCGAGATCGCGGACCGTGCGCGCCGCCACGGGATCGAAGGTGCCGCCGGCGAGCTGCATCGCCGCCGCCTCCAGTCCGTACGGGTGCCCGATCCAGGCGATGCGCCCCGCGCCGTCGACCAGCACCGCCTGGGGCAGGGCGATCTCCGGGCCCAGCCATTCGACCGTCAGCGCCTTGGTCGCGCAGCCGAGACGGGTATCGAAGCGCGCCTGCTCCTCGCGCGCGAGCCGTTCGACGGCGGCGGGCTCGTCGCGCAGGATCAGCGCGACCTGGACGGCCTGCTCGTGCCGGCGCTGCAGGCCGCCGAGCCGCTCGGGCAGATCGCGGCCCGGCTCGCACCACGTCGCCGACCACACCAGCGCGGTCGGCGTGCCGGCGGCCAGATCGGGCGCCGTGCCGAGCGCCCAGGTCGCGCCATCGAGGTCCGGCGCGGGGTCGCCGAGATCGAGCGCGGCGAGGCGCGCGCCGACGAACACGCATGCCAGCCACCGCATCCCGCCAGGCTGGAGCATACGCCGCCCGGGGAACCGCGCGCATCGCGCTCTTCAACACGCCAGGGGGTGCGGCGCTTGCCCACGCCCGCGCGTCGCCGCATCGTCGGGCATGCGCTGCGTGCTCGGCATCGGCAATCCGGGGCGCGAGTACGAGCGCACCCGGCACAACTGCGGCTTCCTGGTCATCGACGAGCTGGCGCGGCGCCACGGCGTCGGCTCGTGGTCGACGAAGTGGAAGGCGCACCTCGCCGAGATCGGGCTCGGTGACCAGCGCGTGCTGCTGATCAAGCCGCAGACGTACGTGAACCTCAGCGGCGAGGCCGCGCAGGCGGTGCTGGCGTTCTACAAGCTCGCGCCGGCCGACCTGCTGGTGATCGTCGACGACATCAACCTCGCGCTCGGCGACCTGCGCCTGCGGCCGTCGGGCTCGGCCGGCGGGCACAACGGCCTGAAGGACATCGAGGCGCGCATCGGACAGGCGTATCCGCGCCTGCGCGTGGGCATCGGCGCGCCGACCTCCGCCGAGGCCCAGATCGGCCACGTGCTCGGCGGCTTCGCGCCCGACGAGCAGGCCGACGCCCAGGCGATGATCGCCAAGGCCGCCGACTGCGCCGAGGGCTGGGTCCGCGACGGCGTTTCGGTGTCGTGCCGCTTCAACGGACCGCTGCGTCCGCCGCCGCCGCGCGTCAGGCCGCCGAAGGCGACGCCGGCCGACGGCGTCGAACCGCCGCCCGCCTGATCTTGTATCCCGGCGTCCGCCGCGAGCATCCCGCATGCCCGGACGCCATCGCGTGGTCATCATCGGCGGCGGCTTCGGCGGTCTGAAGGCGGCGCAGGCGCTCAAGCGCGCGCCGGTCGACATCACGCTGATCGACAAGCGCAACTTCCACCTCTTCCAGCCGCTGCTCTACCAGGTCGCGACCGGCGCGCTGTCGCCTGCCAACATCGCCGCGCCGCTGCGCGACGTGCTGCACAGCCAACCCAACACCCGCGTGCTGATGGTCGACGCGACGGGGATCGACGCCGAGCGACGCGTGGTGGTGCTGAGCGACGGCGAGCTGCCGTACGACACCCTCATCCTCGCGACCGGCGCGCGTCACCACTACTTCGGCAAGGACCACTACGAGGCCCTGGCGCCCGGGCTCAAGACGGTGGAGGACGCCACCGAGATCCGTCGCCGCATCCTGGTGGCCTTCGAGCGCGCCGAGATCACGACCGACCCGGTCGAGCGGCAGGCGCTGATGACGTTCGTCATCGTCGGCGGAGGGCCGACGGGAGTCGAGCTCGCCGGCGCGATCGCCGAGGTCTCCCGCCATACCCTCAAGGGCGATTTCCGCGCGATCGATCCGGGCATGGCGCGCATCGTCGTCGCGCAGGGCAGCGCGCGCGTGCTCGACACCTTCGCGCCGGAGCTCTCGGACAAGGCGCTCGCCGAGATGCGCCGCCTGGGCGTCGAGGTGCGCCTCGACACGCGCTGCACCGACGTGCGCGCCGACGGCGTCACGTTGGCGAAGGACGGCATCGAGGAGCGCATCGATGCGCGGACGGTGCTGTGGGCAGCGGGCGTGGCGACGACGCCGATCGCCGCCGCGACCGCCGCCGCCTGCGCCTGCCCGACCGACAGGGCCGGCCGGCTGATGGTCGCGACCGATTGCTCCCTGCCCGGCCGCCCCGAGGTATTCGCCATCGGCGATGTCGCGCACCATCCCGCTCCGGCCGGCGGGCCGCTCGCGGGCGTCGCCCAGGTCGCGCTGCAGCAGGGGGCCTATGTCGCCGGCGTCATCGCCGCGCGCCTCGCCGGCCGCCCCGCGCCGGCGCCGTTCCGCTACCACGACAAGGGCAGCATGGCGACCATCGGGCGCGGCACGGCGGTGGTGCAGATGGGCACCTGGCATTTCGCGGGCGTGATCGCCTGGCTGATGTGGCTGTTCATCCACATCCTCTACCTGGTGCGCTTCCAGAACCGCCTGCTCGTGCTGATGCAGTGGGCGGCGAACTACGTCACGCGCAACCGCAGCGCGCTGCTGATCACCGAGCAGCGGACGTAGCGGGGCTGCTGGAGAGCTGAAGAACAGCGGCCTGCTGGCCGCGGATCGATGTCGCCGGGCCTCGTGCGGCGATGTCCGCGACATCGCCCGCATCTGCTTCTCGTTCCGGGGTCCGCGGCGCCCGAGCCGCGGCAGCGTGCTCTTCCAGCACCCCGCTCGTCAGGTCGACGCCGCCGGGCGCGCGTTGGCGACGCTCCGCGCGAAGCGCTCGCGCAGCTGATCGTAGTTGCTGGCCTTGGGATCGAGGCCGGGCAGATCGCGGAGCACCTGCTCCGGATCGGGCACGGTGCCCCAGGCGGTCACGCAGAACATCTCGTACGGCCGGTTGCCGGCGATGCCGAGCTCGGCGCTGGCCTCGGCGTAGCGCGCGCGCATGAGCCGGCGCCAGTGGGCGAGATCCTTCGGCGCCTCGAGCAGGCGCGGCGACGAGACCCACGGCAGCCACTCGGCGATCTGGCTCTGGTGGCACCAGGTGATCGGGCAGACCACGTCGTCGAAGACCGGATCGATGTCGACCGCCAGGTCGTGGCGCAGCGCGACCTTCAGGTATGGATCGTAGGTGTTGATGATGACCGGCACCTTCACCTGCTTCGACGAGGTCTCGTCGGCCGGGTATTCCGGGGTGAACGCGTGCGGCACGTTGATCATGTACGCGACCTTGCGCACCGCCTCGCCGACGGCGTCGTGGTCGACGTGCATGCCCGAGAGCGGATGGCTCGCGACCGGCGGGCAGAACAGGTAGTCCGGCTCGAAGTCGCGGATCGCCTTCCACAGCGCCGCCAGCAGCGGGATGTCGACCTGCAGGCAGGCCTCGCGCGGCATCTTCCCGTCCGGCAGGCGCAGCGGGACGAACTCGTAGCCGCCGATGCGCGCGGACGCCTCCTGCTCGGCGAGGCGCATGGCACCGGTCTCGTCGCGCGTGCGGAACTGGTGACCGGCCTTGCCGTCGGTGCAGATCACGACCCGGCAGCGCACGTCCTTGCCGAGCTTGCGCCGCCACAGCTCGAAGAGCCCGCCGCAGGTGAACTCGTAGTCGTCGAAGTGGGCATGGACGCAGAGGACGCGCATGGCACGCCAGCGTGCGCTCGCGAGCGTCGGATCAACACGGGGCCGGCGTAGCGGGTCGATGGATGTGTCGCTGGGAGGAGACGGTTTGGCTGACCTCGTCAGCGTCGCCGCCGCGGCGTCCGCCGGTCAGGTCGCGGCGCGGACGAACATCGCGACGTCGGCGCGGTCGCCCGATCCGGTCGCCGATCCGGCCAGCCCGGGCACGGTCGCGACGCGCTGGAGGCCGGCCTGCTCGAAGGCGCGCGCCTGCTGGGGGCAGCGCGCGTCGGCGTGCGCGATGAGGCGACGCTTCGGATCGATGCGCAGCGCTGCGATGAGGTCGCCCGCGCGCCGCCACCACGCCGGATGGCAATAGCAGTCCAGCACGTCGATCCCCGGCCAGTGCGGATGCGGTTGGCGGCTCGCGAAGCCGAGGAACACGCCGCCCGGCGACTGCAGCGCCACGGCCCCGGGCGCCTCGTCGGCGGCGCGCGCGCGCTCCGCCTGGATGAGCGGCAGGAAATGACCTTCGGTGAGCGACCGGCCGACCAGGCCGAGCGCGGCGGCCCGGACGATCCCGGGCTGATCGCCGGCGAACAGCACGGAGGACGTCGGCCAGTGGCGCCAGCCGAGCGGGGCGATCGTCGCCTCGCCCGCTTCCGCCGCATCGGCGCCGAGGCGATCGAACGCGGCGGCGTCCATGTTCAGCAGGCGCATGTCGCCGCTGCCGGGCTCGAGATCGACGAAGCCCGCTCGCTGGTACAGGCGGTACGCCTGGCTGCCGTGATCGGTGTGGAGGTACAGCGCGCGCCCGCCGCGGCGGCGGAAGTCGTCGATCAGCAGCGTCTGCAAGGACGACGAGGCGCCCTGGCCGCGGTCCGCGGGATCGGTGTAGACGTGGCCGAACAGGCCGACGCCGTCGAGCTCGGCGGTCAGGATGTGCGCGAACGGGATGCCGCCGCGGTGCAGGACGTGGAAGCGCGCCTCGACGCCGACGTCGTGCCGCAGCAGCTCGCTGTTCTGCCAGTTCCAGATCCCGCCCTTGTGGGCGAGGAAGCGTTCGAGCTTCGGCGCCCATTCGGCATCGGGAGCGCGCACCACGGCAGCCGAAACGCGTTCGCCGCTCTTCAGGGTGACGGTGCCGAGGCTCGTGAGCATGCCCGGATTCTGCGCCGCATCGCGGTGGCGGAAGCCGCTGCCGGCGCGGCCGTCCGCACAACGTGCAGCCGGTCGAGGACGCCGCGGCGCGCGCCATCGGCTCGGTCCGCGCGCAGCTCAGCCCGCGCGCAGCGTCGCCGGCGTCGTCGACTCGACGCGCTTCTGGATCGCGCCGCTGACCTTCGCCAGCTCCTTCTCGTCGAGCGTGCGGTCGCCGGCGATCAGGTGGACGCGCAGGCTCACCGCCTTGCGCCCGGCGGGCAGCGGATCGCCGCGGTAGATCGTGACCAGATCGACCCGCGCGCACAGCGCGCCGGCCGCCTGGCGCAGCGGCGCGACCAGGTCGGCGTAGGCCAGGTCCTCGGGCGCGTCGAAGGTGAAGTCGCGGTCGACCATCTGGAAACGGCTCGGGGGCGCGTAGCGCACCGGCTTCGCCGGACCCAGCGCGTCCATCAGCCGTTCGAGCGAGATCCCGAACAGCCCCACGCGTTCGGGGCAGCCGGCCGCGTCGCGCACGGCGGCGGTCAGCTCCCCGGCGACGCCGAACGGCTTGCCGTCGACGTGCAGGTCCACGGTGCGCGACGCGTCGAGGTACGGCGGGACGGTCTTCGCCGGCGCGAAGGTCGGATCGTAGCCCAGTCCGCGCAGCGCGCTCAACCCTGCATCGCGCGCCGCGTAGAACGGCGCGTCGTCGCCGGCCTTGGCGTAGGCGCCGACCACGACCAGCTCCTCGTCCGGCGTGTCGCCGCGGCCCATGCCGGCGCCGTAGCGCTTGCCGACCTCGTACAGCGCGACCTCGTCGAGGTGCTTGCGGTTGCGCGCGATGGCCTCCGCCAGGTTCGGCGCCAGCGCCGGGCGCAGCATGGTCCAGTCCGCCGACAGCGGATTGCGCACGCGGATGACCCGGTCGTCCCCCCAGCCGAGCAGCGTCGCCCACGCGTCGCTGGTGAAGCCGTAGGTGACGACCTCGTCCCAGCCCTGCGCCGACAGCGCCGCGCGCGCGCGGTGCTCGGCGGCGCGCAGCTGGTTGACGGCGGGCGCGGCCGCCGGCAGGCGCGGCACCTCGGGCTTGATGTGGTGGAAGCCGTGGAGGCGCAGCACCTCCTCGACCAGATCGGCGGTGACGTGGATGTCCTTGCGCCGCCACCACGGCACGGCGATGCGCAGGCCATGGGCGTGGAAGCCGAGACGGCTGAGCAGCGCGAGCTGGTCGTCGCCCGCCAGCGCGAGGCCGGCGATGCGGTCGGCGTCCTTGGCCGCGTACTCGACCGTGCGCTGCTCGCCGGCGGTCGCGCCGGCGGCGAAGCGGTGCGTGCAGCGCGCGCCGGGGCAGAGCTCGGTGATCAGCTGGATCGCGCGGTTGAGGCCGGCGACGGCCGATTCCGGCTGCAGGCCCTTCTCGAAGCGCGCCGAGCTGTCGGTCGCGGCGCCGAGCTTCACGCGCGCGCGCCGGATGCGCTCGGGCCTGAACACGGCGGCCTCGATGACGATCGTCGACGTGTCGTCGCGCACCGCCGAGTTCTCGCCGCCCATGACGCCGGCGAGCGCCAGCGCCGCGCCGCCGCGCGCCGGATCGTTGATCAGCAGATCGCCGGCGCCGAGCGCGTGCTGCTTGCCGTCGAGCGTGGTGAAGGACTCGCCCGCGGTGGCGGCGCGCACGCCGATCGCCGTGCCGCCGATCTGGCGACGGTCGAACGCGTGCAGCGGCTCGCCGAGCTCGAGCATGACGTAGTTGGTGACGTCGATGAGCAGGCCGAGCGGTCGGATGCCGACCGCCTCGAGCAGGCGGCGCATCCACTCCGGGCTCTCGCGGTTGGCGACGCCCTCGACGACCGCGCCGAGATAGGTCGTGCAGCCGGCGTCATCGAGCGTCGCGCTCCAGCCCTCGCCGACCGCGCGCCAGGCGATGTCCGGATCCGCCGGCGGCGGCAGCCGCAGCACGGCGGCGATCTCGCGCGCCCAGCCCCAGTGGCCCCAGAGGTCCGGCCGATGGCTGATGCCGTGGTTGTCGATCACCAGGACGGTGTCGCCGACGCCCAGCACCCCCGCGAGCGGCGTGCCGGGACGGTGGTCGCCGCTCAGCACGAGGATGCCGTCGTGGCCCGCGCCGAGGCCGAGCTCGTCCTCGGCGCAGATCATGCCCTCGCTCGGCTCGCCGCGCAGCTTGGCGGCCTTGATCGTCAGCGACTTCGGTTTGCCGTCGGGGCCCGGCATGGTCAGCGTCGTGCCGACCGTCGCGACCGCGACCAGCTGGCCGACCGCGACGTTGGGCGCCCCGCAGACGATGGGCACCGGGCTGGCGCCGCCGATGTCGACCGTGGTGCAGCGCAGGCGATCGGCGTTCGGGTGCTGGGAGCAGGTCAGGACGCGCCCGACGACCACGCCGGTCAGGTCGGGGCCGACGCGCTCGATGTCGTTCTCGATCTCGGCGACGCGCAGGGTGAGCAGCTCCTGGAGCTGCTCGACGGTGACGCCGAGGTCGGCGACGCCGAGCAGACGCGTGATCCAGGCCAGGCTGATGCGCATGGGCGGCAGGTTTGCCCCGACCGCGGGGTTATCAATCACCGGTCAACACCCGCCGATGTCCGCTGCCGGGCGTTCTGCCGCGTCTTGCGGCCCAGCGCGGGCGCGAGTAACGTCCGGCCCGTGGATGCCGTGAGTTTCGTAGGCGCGACGGCGATCTATGCGTCGCCGCGCTTCGCCCTGGTCGAGGAGGAGTTCGCCACGCCCGACGGCGTCGTGCGCCGGCCGGTCATCCACCATCCGGGCGCCGTCGCCGTCCTGGCCCAGCCGGCGCCCGATCGCGTGCTGATGGTGCGCCAGTTCCGGTATCCGGTGCGCCGCTGGACGCTCGAGATCCCCGCCGGCACCAGGGTCGTGGGCGAGGCCCCCGAGACCACCGCCGCGCGCGAGCTGGTCGAGGAGGCCGGCTTCCGCCCGGGCCGTCTGACCGAGCTCATGCGATTCTTCCCCGCCGTCGGCGTCAGCGACGAGGAGCTGATCCTCTACGGCGCCGATGACCTCATCGCCGAGCCGTGCGCCCCCGAGCATGGCGAGCTGGTCGCCCCGGAGGTGGTCCGCCTCGCGGACGTGCGGACGCGCGTCGCCGCCGGCGAGATCTGCGACGCCAAGACGCTCATCGCGCTCGCGCTGATCGGCGTGCCGCTGCCGCGCGGAGCCGGGCGATGATCGTCGCCGTCCTCGCGGCGACCGGACGGACCGTGATCACGGCGCGGCAATGGTGCCTGGCCACCGCGGCCGAGACCGGCGCCGCGCTGATCATGCTCGCGCGCGCGCTGGCGTACACGCGCGCGATCGGGCGCTCGCTGCCGCAGCTGCGCCGACAGCTCGACGAGGCGGGCTTCGGCTCGATCGTCGTGCTCAGCCTGATCGCCGGCCTGACCGGCATGATCGTCGCGGTGCAGACCGGCTCGGCGCTGCAGCAGTTCGGCGTCGTCGACACGCTCGGCGCGATCGTCGGCGCCACCTTCACGCGCGAGATGGGTCCGCTGTGGGCGGCGGTGATCGTCCTGGCGCGCGTCGGCGCGTCGATGGCCGCCGAGATCGGCACGATGACCGTGAACGAGGAGGTGGACGCGCTGCGCGCGATGTCGATCGATCCGGTGCGCTACCTGGTCATGCCGCGCATCATCAGCCTGATGGTGATCATGGTGCTGCTGACCTCGATCGCCGATTTCGTCGGCATGGCCGGCGGCGCGCTGGTCGCGAAGCAGATGTACGGCGTGCCGGTGCGCACCTTCATGGACTCGGCGCAGGGCCTGCTGATCGGCCTCGACATCTGGGCGGGCCTGTTCAAGTCGTTGGTCTTCGGCGTCATCATCGGCACGATCGCCTGCGATCGCGGCCTCAACACCACCAATGGCGCCGAGGGCGTCGGCCGTTCGACCACCGCGACGGTGGTGCGCGCGCTGGTGTTCATGCTGGTGGTCAACTACGTGCTCTCGACGGTCACCGAGAAGGTCCTGCGGCCATGGCTGACATGACCGCCGCCGCGATCGAGGACTGGCCGGCCGAACGTCTGGAGACGGCGGCCCCGCTCGCCGAGGCGCCGGCCGACAAGAAGGCGCTGATCAAGGTGCGCGGCGTGCACAAGGCGTTCGGCCCGCGCCAGATCCTGCGCGGCATCGACGTCGACCTCTACCAGGGCGAGACCTTCGTCATCCTCGGCGGCTCGGGCTCGGGCAAGACCACGCTGATCAAGCACCTGATGGGCAATCTCAAGCCCGACCAGGGCTCGGTGATGGTCGGCGATCTCGACCTGGCGACGGCGACGCCGGAGCAGATGGCCGCGTACCGCGGCCGCATGGGCGTGGTCTTCCAGATGGCCGCGCTGCTCAACTCGCTGACCGTGCTCGAGAACGTCGGGTTGCCGCTGGTCGAGGTCGAGCGCCGGCCGGCCGACGAGGTGCGCGCGCGCGTGATCGAGGCGCTGCGCCAGGTGTTCCTCCCGGCCGAGGAGATCCTCGACCTCAAGCCGGCCAACCTCTCCGGCGGCATGCGCAAGCGCGTCGGCATCGCCCGCGCCATCATCCAGAAGCCCGAGATCATCCTCTACGACGAGCCGACGACCGGTCTCGATCCGGTGACGGTCAACGGCGTCAACGAGCTGACGATCGAACTGCAGAAGACGCTCGGCGTGACGTCGATCGTCATCACCCACGATCTCGCCGCCGCGCGCATGATCGCCGATCGCATCGGCATCCTGTTCAAGGGCCGGCTGGTCGCGGTCGGGACCAAGGAGCAGATCGACGCGGATCCGCATCCGGTCGTGCGGCAGCTGCTGACCGGTTCGACCCGCGGGCCACTCACCGAAGGTTATGCATCCGGCCCCCGGCCGGGTGCGTCGGCGCCCGTGGCCGGCATGAAGGAAGCGAAGTGACCAGCGAAGTCCGCGTCGGCATCCTGTTCTTCCTCGGCCTCGGCCTGGCGGTCTGGTTCACGTTCTTCGTGACCTCGATCGGACGGCCGAAGGGCGACCTGTTCGTCCGCTTCCCCAAGGTGCTGCAGCTCAAGGACGGCGACGCGGTGACCTACAACGGAGTCCGCGTCGGCACGGTCGCCAAGGTCGAGCCGGACGTCGTCGCCGACAAGGCCGTCGTCAAGGTCATCTTCTCGGTGGACGACGAGGTGCGCTCGCGCGTGCTGCTCAACGGCGCCCCGCGGTTCAGCATCGGCTCGGGCCTGCTCGGCGGCGCGTACCTCGAGATCATCTCCGATGGCGGCGAGCCGATCAGCCAGGCGCGGCTGGACGGCATCATGGGCGAGACCCCGGCCGCGGTCGCCGACGCCGTCAACAGCCTCTACCGGCTGATCGAGGAGAACCGCGAGAGCGTCAACGAGACGATGATCGCGCTGAAGGACGCCGTGGTGCAGTTCAAGGGCGCGATGGAGCAGGTCCAGGGCGTCGTGAAGGACAACCGCGAGCAGGTCGGCAAGACCGTCGCGTCGATCGGCGAGATGAGCGCGAACATCAACAAGCTGGTGGTCGACAACCGCGAGCAGATCAAGCACCTGCTCGTCCACTTCGACGCGGCGTCGAAGCAGGTCGCCGAGCTGGTCGCCGAGAACCGCACCGACCTGCGCGAGGCCTTCGATCAGCTGCCCGCGCTGGTCGCGTCGATCACCGACGCCGCCAAGCGCATCGAGGCGATGGTCGCCGACAACAGCGGCGACGTGCGCACGACCATGCAGCAGCTCGCGGCGTTCGCACCCAAGCTCGACCGCATCGGCGCCAACCTCGAGCTGATCACCAAGCAGATCTCCGAAGGCAAGGGCACGGTCGGCAAGCTGGTATTCGAGGACACGCTGCACACCAAGGCCGTGCAGGCGACGGAAAGCCTCAACGACCGGCTCGAGGAGGTGAAGCCGTTCACCAGCGGGCTGTCGGATCTCAAGCTGTACGCCGGTCTCGATGGCGGATGGAACACCGACACATCGTACGGGACCGCCATCGCCTACCTGCGCCTCGAGCCGCGGCCGTGGAAGTACTACCAGGGCGGCGTGTCGTATCGCAGCGCCCCCGCCGACCGCGAGACCGCCAACGAGGATCCCGACAAGCTCCATGTGGACTTCAACATCGAGCTGGGCTGGCGCTTCATCCCCGACAACGATCGCCAGTTCTACTGGCTGACGGTCGCCGGCGGCCTGATCGAGTCGAAGATCGGCGCGCGCGTGTTCGTGCCGCTCGGCACCGATCGGCTGCGCCTGCACATGATGGCGCGCCAGAAGGACGACGATCGCGAACCGGACGACCGCCGCTTCGAGGAGGGCGAGGGCGATGTGCTGGCGCGCGCGACCATCGAATGGCAGCCGTTCGCACGCTGGCGGATCTCGATCGTCGGCGGCGCCGACGATCTGGTCGACAACCCGTCGCCGTGGTTCGGCCTGCGCGGCGAGCTGCTCGACAACGACCTGCGCAACCTGACCACGATCACCGGCCTCGCGCCGTAGCGTCCGAGGCGGTTCTTGCCGTGGCCCCGGGGGCGCCACGCTGGCCGGCGTGCACGCTTTCGCGGTCGTCATGCTCGCCGCCGCCGGCCTCGCCTACTGCGGGGCCGCGGCGCTGCGCTGGCGCGCGCTGCGCGCGCCGGGCGACACCAAGCGCGCCCATCCGTGGCTGGTCGTCGCGGGCTTGCTGCTGCACAGCGCCGGCGTCGCGCTGAGTCTGCTCGACAACGCCCACCAGCCGTTCCTGTTCGGTGCCGTCGCCGCCTGGGCGGCGGTGGCCTGCGTGGTCTTCCTGGGCCGGTTCCTCGCGGTCCCCAGCACGTGGCTCCTGGTGCTGCCGATCGGCGGCGTCGCCCTGCTGGTCGCCGGCGCCGGCATCGCCGCGCCGCCCGCCGGAGGGGGCGATGGCGGCGGCGGCTGGATCACCGGGCTGCACCTCGCCTTCATGGCCGCGCATCTCGCGGCGACGCTCGTCGCGGGCGCGGCCGGAGCGCTGTGGCTGGTCGCGGTGCGGCAACTCAAGTCGGCGACGGTCGGAGCGTTCCGCCTGCCGAACCTGCCGCTCCTGGAGCGGCTGTCCGAACGCGCGCTGGTCGCTGCCACCGCGCTGCTCATCGGCGGCCTCGCCACCGGCGGCGCGGCGATGCGCCTGGGCGGCGGTTTCTCGCTGGCGCATCCGACCGTCATCCTCGCGCTCGCGACCATGGCCGTGCTGACGGTCGCGCTCGGCCTGCGCGCGGTCCAGCGGCTGAGCCGCCGCGGCATCGCGGGAGCCGCGATCATCTGCATGGTCCTGGGCGCGCTGTCGCTGGTCAGCCTCGTGCCGGGTCGGCATGGCTGAGCCCGCCGACTCCTTGAAGGGCCTGCCCTTCGCCGTCTTCGGCATCGACCACCACCGCACGCCGGTCCAGATCCGCGAGCGCGTGGCGTTGTCGGGCGACGCGCTGACCGCCCTGCTGCTCGACCTCACGCGCCAGCCCGGCGTCGGCGAGGCGGTGGTGCTGTCGACCTGCAACCGCACCGAGTGCTACCTCGCCGGCGCCCCCGACCGGCCGCACCTGGTGGCGCTGCTCGCCGAGCGCGCCGGCGTGATGCCCGAGACCCTCGCCGCGCACGGCTACTGGCATCTCGGCACCGACTGCGTGCGCCATCTCTTCCGCGTCGTGTCGAGCCTCGAGAGCCTGGTGGTCGGCGAGCACCAGATCGCGCACCAGGTGAAGACCGCCTACGAGCAGGCGCTGGCGGCGAGCTGCACCGGCGCCTTCCTCAACCCGCTGTTCCAACGCGCGCTGTCCGTCGGCAAGGACGTGCGCACGACCACCGACATCGGCAAGCACAAGCTGTCGATCGCCTCGGTCGCCGTCGATCTGGCCAGGCACATCCACGGCGAGCTCGGCGGCGCGCGGCTGCTGGTGATCGGCGCCGGCGAGATGGCCGAGCTCGCGGTCAAGCACCTGGTCGGCGCGGGCGTGCGGGGTCTGACCATCGTCAACCGCAGCGAGGAGCGCGCGCTCGAGATCGCCGGAGCGTCCGCGACCGTGCGTCCGTGGAGCGAGCTCGGCGACGCCCTCGCCCACGCCGACATCGTCGTCGCCTCGACCGCGGCGCCGCACCTCGTGGTCACCGCCGCCGACGTCAAGCGCGCCATGCGCGGTCGCCGGCAGCCGCTGATGCTCATCGATCTCGCCGTGCCGCGCGACGTCGACGACCAGGCGGCGCAGCTCGACGACGTCTACCTGTACAACATCGACCACCTCGAGGCCGCCGTCGCCGCCAACCGCGCGCTGCGCCAGGACGAGGTCCACGCCGCCAGCGCGCTGGTCGATACCCTCGCCGCCGACTTCGCGGTCACCGTCACGCACCACAACGCGCCGCTGCTGGCGCGCGTCGCGGTGTTCTTCAACGACATCATCGCCGCCGAGGAGGCGCGCCTGATCGCCAAGCTCGGCCCGGCGCACGCGAAGGAGATGCGCTACGGCCTGGAGCGCGTCGGCAACAAGCTCCAGCACCGCGTCCTCGCGTACCTGCGCGATCATCCCGGCGATGCGCAGAGCGAAGCGGCGGTGCGCCGGATGCTGGGGCTGGAATGACCCCGACGACGCGGCTCGTGATCACCGTCGCGACGGTCGTCGTCCTGGCGCTCGCGGCGATGGCGATCGCCGGGTGCTTCGCGCGCCGGCCGCCGCGCACCGGCGCGGTCGACGTGCATGCGTTCACGTTGACCGCCAATGAGGGCTCGGCCTATCCGCTGGCACGGCACCGCGGCCAGGCGCTGGTGATCGTCAACACCGCCTCGAAGTGCGGCTACACCGGCCAGTACGCCGGATTGCAGGCGCTGTCCGAGCGGTATCGCGAACGCGGGCTGATCGTGATCGGCGTGCCGGCGAACGATTTCCTGTGGCAGGAGCCGGGCGACGACGCGGCGGTGCGCCGGTTCTGCTCGGCGACGTTCGGGGTCTCGTTCCCGCTGATGGGCAAGAGCCGGGTCACCGGCCGCGGCATGCTGCCGCTCTACGCCTGGTTGACCGGGGAGAGCGCGCGGCCGGGCAGGATCCGCTGGAACTTCACCAAATTCGTCATCGGTCGCGATGGTCGCGTGGTCGAGCGCTTCGGTCCGGCGACCGAACCCGACGATGCGACGATGGTCGCGGCGATCGAAAGGGCGCTGGCCGACCCATCGCCGTGAGGGGGGGCTAGACCGGCCGCCGGTGCCGCAGCCACCAGCCGGCGCTGACGCCGCCGATCAACCCGCCGAGGTGCATCTGCCAGCTGATCGGCAGGTCCGAGTTCGGCACGATCCCGACGAGCAGCTGCGTGCCGTAGAGCAGCAGCACGACGAGCCCCAGCACCAGCGGCAGGCAGCCGCGCCGGACGATGGCGTTGATGAGCACGAAGCCGATGAGCCCGAAGATCACGCCGCTGGCGCCGACGTGGACCTTGCCGGGCTCGCCGATCAGCCAGGTGAGCAGCCCGGCGTAGACCTCGGCGACGCAGGCCGCGGTGAAGGCGAGCCGCCGGCCGTAGCGGCAGGCGAGCATGCCGGTGATCAGGAAGCTCCAGCTGTTGTGGATCAGGTGCTGGAAGTCGGCGTGCAGGAACGGGGCGAACACCACGCCGACCAGTCCCCACGGCTCGCGCGGCGCGACGCCGAGGCCATCCAGCGACCGCGTCGGGCGGCCCGAGCCGTCCATGCTCGCGACCTGCAGCGCCAGATCGAGCATCTCGATGCCCCAGAACGCCGCCAGCCAGCAGAAGACCCACGAGAGGTCGACGGCTGGCCGGCTGCGCGACGTCGGGGCTGTCCCCGTCACGACGGACGAACGCTCTGCTTATTTCGGGATCGCGACGATCTCGACGCGGCGGTTGCGCGGCTTGTCGCTGCCGCGCGGGCGCTGGTCGGCGTAGCCGGCGAAGCCGAGCTTCGACTCGGGGATGCCGTGGTCGTGCAGGTAGTGCAGCACGGCGCGGGCGCGGCCGCCGGCGAGGTCCCAGTTGTCCTCCCAGAGATCCTTGCTGCGGCTGATCGGATCGGCGTCCGTGTGGCCCTCGACGCGGATGTCGTGGTTCGGGTACTCGGCCTTGATGCGGCGGATGACGTCGTCGAGCGTGCTCTTGGCCTTCGAGGTCAGCACGGCCTTGCCCGGGGAGAAGAGCACGTCGCTCTCGACCTGGAAGACGTGCTCCTTCGTCCGATCGAACTCGGAGATGTCGCTGTTGCGCTCGCCGGGTTCGGCGGCGGCGACCGGCTGTGCCGGGACGCCTCCGGCGCGCAGGCGCTCGAGCTCGGCGTTCTTCTCGGCCAGCTGGCCTTCGAGGTCGGCGATCTGGCGCTCGAGCTCGGAGATGTGGACCTTGGCGTAGGCGAGGTCGCGGTTCTTGCCGCAGCCGCCCATGCCCAGTGAAACGATGGCACACATGCCGAGTACGAGGTACCGGTGCTTGGTCATGGGGGGTGTATAAAGGTCCCGCCGCGAAAGTGCAAGGTCAGGACGGGAGCCGAGGTAGGCCATCGGCACCGGTGTCCCGTTCCGAGGCGCCTAGCGCTTCTTCAGGCGCTCGACCACCGCGTCGCCCATCGCGCGCGTGCCGACCAGCGTCCGTCTCGGCTGCATGATGTCGGCGGTGCGCAGTCCCGCCGCCAGCACCGCCTTGATCGCGCTCTCGATCAGGTCGGCCTCGCGGTCGAGCTTCAGGCCATAGCGCAGCAGCATCCCGACCGTGGCGACGGTGGCGAGCGGGTTGGCCTTCTGCTGGCCGGCGATGTCCGGCGCGCTGCCGTGGATCGGCTCGAAGAAGCCCACCGGGCCGCCGACCGACGCCGAGGCGAGCATGCCGATCGATCCGGTCAGCATCGACGCCTCGTCCGAGAGGATGTCGCCGAAGATGTTGCCGGTGACGATCACGTCGAACTGCCGCGGATTGCGGATGAGCTGCATCGCGGCGTTGTCGACGTACATGTGGCTGAGCGCGACATCGGGATAGCTCGCGCCGAGCGCGATCATGGTCTCGCGCCACAGCTGGCTCGACTCGAGGACGTTGGCCTTGTCGACCGAGCAGAGCTTCTTGCCGCGCCGGCGCGCGGTCTCGAAGCCGACCCGGCCGATGCGCTCGATCTCGGCGACGCTGTAGACCTCGGTGTTGAAGCCCCGGCGCGCGGGACCGGTGCCGTCGATGCCGCGCGGGCTGCCGAAGTAGATGCCGCCGGTCAGCTCGCGGATGACCATGATGTCGGTGCCCTTGAGCACCTCGGGCTTGAGCGTCGACGCGTCGATCAGCTCGTCGAACACCATCGCCGGGCGCAGGTTCGCGAACGCGCCCAGCTCCTTGCGCAGCTTGAGCAGGCCTGCCTCGGGCTTGAGGTGGTGCGCCAGGTTCTCCCACTTCGGCCCGCCGATCGCGCCGAAGAGCAGCGCGTGCGAGTCCTTCACCCCCTTCAGCGTGTCGTCGGGCAGCGGGACGCCGTGCTTGTCCAGCGCCGCGCCGCCGGCGAGATATTCCGTGAACGCGAAGCGGTGGCCGGCGACCTCGCCCAGCGTCCGCAGCACGCGCACGCCTTCGGCGCAGACCTCGGGGCCGATGCCGTCGCCGTGGATGACCGAGATCGTGTAGCTGCCCATGAGCGCCTCCGCGAGCGCGGCACGCTACGAGCAGCGTCCGGTCAGGCCAGGGCCTCGGCCGTCGTCAGGCGCTCTGGTCGGCGGTCGCGAACGGTCACGCGATGACCGCCCGTCCGGCGTCCACCGTGCCCGCCGCGGCGACCGGCGTCGCGTCGGCGGTTTGCGCCGCGCTGGCGCGCGGCCGCAGCCAGACGCCGTCGGTCGGCGTGACCACGCCCTTCCAGGCGTAGGGATCCTCGCCGACGACCGGCACGATGGTGCGCGTGTCCATGGCGCCGGCGCCGCCTTCCCACGGCAGGAGCGACCACGCGTTCATGTAGTGGTTGACCAGCGCGCGACGGAAGCCCTGGCTGCGGTTCCGGCGCGAACGGTGCAGCAGGTAGCCGTTGAAGATGACGACCGTGCCGGCCTTCACTTCCACCGGGACCTCGGCGGACTCGTCGAAGCCGTGGCTCTCGCCGGCGAAATCGAATTCGTCGAGCTTGCCGTGCTCGCGCTGCGGGTAGAGGTAGCCGGTGCGGTGGGATCCGGGGATCACCCACAGGCAGCCGTTGTCGATCGTCGCATCGTCGATGGCGATCCACGCGCCCGCCAGCGACCGGTCGCGGGTCGGGATGTAGAGCTCGTCCTGGTGCCACGCCTGCCCGGGGAATCCCGGCGGCTTCACGAACAGCATCGACTGCATGCACTTCACCCGGCCATCCCAGAATGGCAGGTGCGCGGCGATGATGCGCGACAGCGTGGCGCAGATCGCCGCGTGCCGGGCGAACGCCGCCATCACCGGGCTGACGTAGTGCGGCTGGTGCAGGCAGAGGATGCTCTCGATCACCTCGCGATCGCTCAGCCCGTCCGGCACCGGCTTGAGCGTCGCGCACGGATAGGCGCCGCGCGCGAGGGCGACGGTGTCGCGCTTGAGCGCCTCGATCTCATCCGGCTGCACCAGCCCGGGGACGACCAGGTAACCCTGCTCGATGTAGCTGCGGACCTGCGCATCGGTGATGGAGGCGGCCAGGCGCGGGAGCCCGCTCTGCGCCGCGGCGGCAACGGGTGCGTTCATGCCGGCGAGCGTACGCGCCGATGGTGGACGGGGCCATGGGAGGGGGACGCCGCGACATGCCTGGAAGTCGCATGGCGATGCCCGGGGCCGCCGGGGATCGGCGCACGGCGCCGAACGGCGTGCGTCGTCCCCGGCGCGCCGCGTGGCCGGCCCTCAGGCGGCGGCGGACTTCCAGCACGCGCGGATGTGCTCCTGGCGCAGCTCGACTGCGGCGCCCACCGCCAATCCGGCGTGCTGCTGGAGCGTGCGCGCGTCCTCGGCCATCGACTCGACGGTGCCCTTCAGGGTCTCCCCATCGATCGCGTCCAGGCGGACGCGGACGTGGATGTTGTCGAGCCAGGCCTCGACGAGATCCCCGGCCTCGATCTCGTCGCGATCGCCGAAGAACAGCGGCTGCACGAAGCGGCTGCGGGTGCTGAATTCCGATTCCATGCTGTCTCCCCTATGGGTGATCGCGCACCGTATCAGATCCGACCGCCGTCACCGCCGCCGACCTCGCATCGTATACGCGCTGACGAGGTTCCGGGTATTCGCACTCGACCTGGACGGGAGGAGCCTCTTCCCCGCACGGGACGCACGCTCGATTGGCGATGAGGCGTTTTCCGCGATGGCAGGCGAGCGGACCGGCGGCTACCGTGCGCCATCATGCCATCGCCGCGCAGCGGATCGGACGTCGGCGGCGCCGCGTGGGGGCCGGTGCTGGCGATCTGCGTCTGGGCGATGGTCTCGTCGGCGACGGCGGTCGAGGCGGCCGCCGCGGCGACCAGCGCGGAGGCCACGCTGGTCGTCGCGCTCGCGGCGCCCCTGACCACGGTCGTCCGCCTGCCGACGGGCGGCGCGCGCTGCCACGAGATCATCGCCGACATCACCGTGCCGGACGGCGCGCCGAGCGGCATCGGCGTCGGCGCGTTCGTCGCCGACCGCCACGAGTCGTGGTTCCAGCGCTGCGCCGCCGAGCCGCTCGTGGCGGGAGTCAACCACGTCCGCTTCGCCTTTGCTGACGGCGACGACGTCCGCTGCGAGCCCGGACTCGTCGCGTGGGGGCCGGACGCGGCGGCATCGCTCTGCAAGGCGGGCCTGTTCTTCTGGTCGACGCGGCCCTGCCCGGGCCTCGTCGTGCGCTATCGCCTGCGCTGCGACGCCGACCAGCCGACGGACGGGCAGGCCCCGTCCAGCCCGCCGCGCGTCATCGATCTGCGTCTCGACGGGATGGGCGACGATGCGCGGACCTGCGCCGGCCGCACCGGCGAACGGTGGCAGATGACGTTCGCGCCCGATCCGTTCCCCGCCAACCCGTTCGATGCCGCCGAGTTCCGCGCCGATGCGCTGATCACCGCACCCGATGGTTCGCGGATCGCGATCCCGGCGTTCGTCGATCAGGCGATGCGCCCGCGCGACCGCGGGGATCGCGAGGAGATGGCCGCCGCCGCGGCGCGGCGGTTCTGCGTGCGGTTCCGGCCTCGCCAGCCCGGACGGCATCGCGTGCGCCTGGATCTCGCCTGGAAGGGGAGCGCGCTGACGGTCGCGCTGCCCGACATCGTCGCGACCGGACCCGCGTGGGACGAGTACGTGCGGGTGGATCGCGCCGATCCGCGCTTCTTCGCGATCGGCGACGCGTGGCATTGGCCGATCGGGGTGAACCTGCGCTCGGTCAACGACGTGCGCTGCCGGCAGCTCGTGCAGACGCTGCTCACCCCCGACCGCGGATCGCTGTCCTATGCGGCTTATCTGAAGCGTTTCGGCGCCGCCGGCATCGACGCTGTCGAGATCTGGCTCGCCGCGTGGAACCTCGGGCTGGAGTGGCGCCACGACTGGTTCGGCTTCCACGGCGTCGGCCGCTACAACCTCGCGAACGCGTGCCGGCTCGATCGCGTCCTGGACGAGGCGTGGGCGAACGGCATCCGCGTGAACCTGGTCATCAACAACCACGGCCAGGGCTCGATCGGCAACGACCACGAATGGGAGCACAACCCGTTCAACGCCGCGCTCGGCGGCCCGTTCGCCGAGGCCGGCATGCTGTTCAGCGATCCGCGCGCGCTCACCGCGCAGGAGAACCACCGCCGCTACCTGGTCGGGCGCTACGCCGACCATCCGGCGATCCTCGCCTGGAAGCTGTGGAGCGAGATCGACCTGACCATGGCGAAGGAGAACACCGTCCCATGGCACGAGCGCGCCGCAGGGCGCTGGCGCGAGCTCGACGGCTACGACCATCCGATCACCACGCACTGGTCCGCCGACTACCACGTCGTCGATCGCGCCGTGGTCGCGTTGCCCGGCATCGACTTCACCTGCATCGACGCCTATCACGGCGCCGGGACCCTGCTCGCGCGGCTGATCGCCGACAGCGCGCTCGATCCGGCGCCTGGGCGCGGGCTCGCGCAGTTCGGCAAGCCGCTGCTCATCACCGAGTACGGCGGCTATTCCGACGTGCCGATGCGGCGCCTGCTCGCCGCCGAGTCGGCGTGCGCGGCGTGGGCCGGTCTGGTCAGCGGCCACGGCGGCGCGCCGATGCTGTGGTGGTACGAATGGGTCGATCAGGGCGGCCACTGGCTGCCGTACGACGCCATCCGCCGGTTCATCCGCGGCGAGGACCCGCGCGGCGCCAAGGCCGGTCCGCTGGTCGTCGAGGCGTCCGCGCCCGCTGGCGCGCCGCTGTGGAGCCGCGCCTGGGTGCGGCCCGGATGCGTGCTCGGCTACGCGATGGACGCGGCCTGGGGCGCCGGCGGCCCGGACGATGTCGTCCGCGCCGGGGTCCAGCTGGCGTTGGGCGCCAACGCCGGCGGCGCGATGCGCATCGAGTGGTGGGACGCGGACCAGGGGACGGTCGTCGCGACCGCCGATCTGGTCCACGCCGGCGGAGCGCTGACGCTCGCCGCGCCCGATTTCCGCCGTCACCTCGCCTTCAAGCTGAGGCGCGTCGCCGTGGCGCCGTGATGGCGCCGGCTGCGCACGGCGACGAACCGCGCAGGTGATGCGGACGCGCCGGCGGTGCGCGAGCCGGTGGTGAACCACGGCATGCACGCCGCGTTGGTCCTCCCATGACCCGCCTGCGCCGTGGTGCCCTGGCCGCCCTGCTCGGCCATGCGTTGATCGGCCACGACGAGCCGTCGCGGCGACCGCCGTGGCCGCTCGGCCTGCCGGTCGCGGAGCGCGGCGCGCCCCCGTTCGTCGAAGCCGCGTGCGAGGCGAAGCACCTCGATGTCGTGCAGATGGATGGATCGGTCATCTATCTCACCTGGTCGGGCGAGGTCATCGCGACCGCCGAGGCCGCGGTCGTGCGCTTCCTGGCGGCGGTCGCCGCGGCGCGGACACGGCCGGAATGCCAACCGGCCATCGCCAGCGCGGCGGTCGTGCGCTTCATCGGCTTCACCGATCCCGACCGCGCGCAGGCGCTGGCGGCGCTCATCGCGCAGTCCTTCGCGCGTTCGGGGTGGCGCGTCGCCCATCGCCTGGTGTTCGACGGCTCGCATTGGCGCGGCTTCGCCTGACCAGCCAGGCGCGAAGCCCGGCGCCCCGCTAGCGTCGCTGCAGGAAGACGAACGTGCCCTTCTTGTTGCCGACGACGACGTCGCCGCGGCCGTCGCTGTCGATGTCCAGCGCCTCGACCTGCGTGCCGACGCCCGAGTCGTCGTCGATGCGCTGCGCGGTCCAGGTCACGCCGCCCGCGCCGCGCCCCAGCTTCCACCAGTAGAGCACCGCTGGCGCGTTCGGCTCGGGATCGCCGTCCGGACCGTGCGCCCAGCGGCGCTTGCCGCTGACCACGTCCTTCAGGCCGTCGCCATCCATGTCCATCAGCGCGACGGCGTGCGGCTGCGAGAAGCACGGCTCGCCGCGGCCGGGTCCGTCCATGATCACGTGGCGGATGAAGGAGCCGTCGTCGACCTGCTCGAACCACGCGAGGCCGTAGCCGTGCGCCTGGAGCGAGGTGATGACGTCGGCGTCCCCGTCCCCATCGACGTCGTCCGCATGCATCTGCGCGCCGCCGTCGCCGAACGCGGCGGCGTTGAACGCCCAGGGCGGATCGCCGGCGAGCGAATCGGGCTGGCGCCACCAGCCGCGGCTCTCGATCAGGTCGCGGCGTCCATCGCCGTCGACGTCGCCGGCGCCCAGGCCGTGCGTGAAGCGGTGGAAATGCGCATCCACCGGCGTGCAGGGATGGAAGACCCACGGCGTGGTGGGATCGGCGGGGTCGGGAGCCGCGTACCCCAGGCGGCCGCCGGTCGAGAACACCAGCTCGCCGCGGCCGTCGCCCGTCAGATCGAGCCACTGCGGCGATTCGTTGTCGACCGACCCGTGCGCGATGCGCGCGATCCAGTCCCCGTCGCGCAGGCCGCGAGGGTTCGCGAACCAACGCGCGGCGCGGCCGGGGAAGCCGACGACCACGATGTCCTCCCAGCCGTCGCCGTCGACGTCGTCGACGAAGGTGAAGAAGTGCTCGGAGTAGCCGTGCGGATCGAGAGCGGCCCCCTGGTAGAAGCGATGCGGCTTGGCGGCGGCGAAGTCGGGGCCCTCGTACCAGAACGGTCCGGACGCCACGTCGAGATCGCCGTCCCTGTCGAAGTCGCCGACGTCGGCGCCCTCGCCGAAGAACAGCGTCGACAGCACGTGCTTGGCGAAAGGGGGCTCGGCCGCGGTGGCGGACGCGAGGAGGCCGGCGATCACCAGGTGGCGCATGCGGGTCCTACGGGCGGTGGTGGAGGACGTTGGCGCGGTCGGCAGGCATTGCGCTGCTCCGTAGGCCCTTGCCATCGGCGCCGCCGCGCGGTCGCATGCGGCATGCGCGCCGTCGAGCGGTTGACCTTCGACCTGGACCGATCGTACGGCCTGGCGGTCTATCCGCCTGGGACGACCTTCGGACCGCGCCTGCTGCACGACTACGAGTTCGTCTGGATCATCGACGGCGACGTCACCTACGAAGCCGATGGCGTTCCGTACCCCGCGCCGCCGGGCACGGTCATCCTGAGCCGCGCCGGGATGCGCGACGGCTACATCTGGGACGCCAAGCGCACCTCGCGCCACGGCTTCTTCCATTTCACCTACCAGCGCAACGGCGCCGAGCTGCCGCCGGAGAGCGACTGGCCGAAGACGCGCGCGATGCGCCACGACGACGTGCTGCTGCCGCTGTTCCACCACCTCGACTGGCTGCTGACCACGCATCCGCCGGGCTGGGAGGTGCTCGCGCAGGGCGCGATGCGCCAGGCGTTCATCGCCTTCCTGACGGGGTCGACCTCGTGCGCCGCCGAAGCCGACAGCGCGATGCACCCGACGATGGAACGCGCCATGGCCTACGTGCAGCGCACCTGGTCGGGCGGCCACCTGCGCCCGATCCTGCTGGTCGAGCTGGCGCGCGCCGCCGGCGTATCGCGCGCCCACCTCACGAGGCTGTTCCACTCCGAGTACGGCATGACGCCGATCGGCGCGCTGCGCTGGCTGCGGCTCGATCGCGCCGCGTCGCTGCTCGCGCGCACCAACCTCAAGATCAACGACATCGCCGACCGCTGCGGCTTCGAGAGCGCGTTCCATTTCTCGCGGCTGTTCCGCGCCGCCTACGGTCACTCGCCGAAGGTCTTCCGCACCCGCGTCGCCGCCGGCGTGGCGATGTCCGGATCGCGACTGCTCCAAGGGCGCAAGCTGTCGCAGCGGGTGTGGCGGCGGTAGAGGACGGTCACGAGCTGCGAGCCGCGAGCTTCGTTGAACGTGTTGCGCCTGCGTCGCCGACCACGAGCGTGACGCGCCATGGCTCTCGACCGTCGCCCGCTGAAGACCCGCGATCGCGCCTGGCCGCGCGCGTTGGCGACCGCGCTGGCGCGGCGCGGCATGACCGCCAACGGCATGTCGGTGTCCGGCGTCGTCGCCGCGGCGGGGGCGGCGGTGGCGATCAGCGCGACGCTGTGGGTCGAGGCGCCGTGGGCGCGGTCGGCGCTGTGGCTCGCCGCCGCGCTCGGCATCCAGCTGCGCCTGGTCGCCAACCTTCTCGACGGCCTGATCGCGATCGAGGGCGGCAGGCGGTCGCCGGTCGGCGATATCTACAACGATGTGCCCGACCGGCTCGAGGACGCGTTGGCGATCGTGCCGGCGGGCTACGCGCTGACCGCGCTGTGGCCGTACGGCGATGATCTCGGCTGGGCGGCCATCGCCCTGGCCATCACCACCGCGTACATCCGCCAGCTCGGCGTCGCCTGCGGCCTGCCCGCGACGTTCATCGGACCGATGGCCAAGCCGCAGCGCATGGCGGCGATGACCGCCGCGTGCGTCGTCGCCGCCGCGGTGACGCCATGGCGCTACGATCTCCATGCCATCGGTGTCGCGCTGGTCGTGGTCGCGCTGGGCGCGGCGATCACCTGCGTACGTCGCCTGCGCGTGATCGCCACCGGGCTGCGCGCCCGCGCGGCGGGGGGCACGACGCCGTGATCGCCGGCGTGATCCGCCTGATCACCGGCGCCACGGCGCGCTGGGTCGGCTGCGCGCCCGAGGCGAAGCAGCGCATCTACTTCGCCAACCACGTCAGCAACCTCGACTTCCCGGTCATCTGGGCGTCCCTGCCGCGCGAGCTGCGCCGGCGAGCGCGGCCGATCGGCGCGCGCGACTACTGGCAGCCCGGACCGGTGCGCCGCTTCCTCGCGACGCGGGTGTTCAACGCGATCCTCATCGACCGCACGGGCTTCACCGCCGCCAACAATCCGCTGGTGGCGATGGAGGCGGCGCTCGCCGAGGGCTCGTCGCTGATCATCTTCCCCGAGGGCAAGCGCGCGCGCGAGGACGAGGACAATCCCTTCAAGCCGGGTCTCTGGCACCTGGCGAAGAAGCGCCCCGACGTCGAGCTGATCCCCGTGCATCTCGCCAACCTGAACCGCATCCTGCCCAAGGGCGAGGTGGTGCTCGTGCCGCTGCTGGCGTCGGTGACCTTCGGCGAGCCGATCGCGCCGCTCGCGGGCGAGGACAAGCCGACCTTCCTCGACCGCGCCCAGCGCGCCGTCGCCGATCTGGCGGAACGATGAACACCGCGCTGCGCGATCCCGAACTGCAGGCGATGGTCGGCGTGGTCGTCGGCGTGCTGCTCGCCGGCAGCATCGCCGGCGCGGTGCTGCGCCGGACGGTGAAGGGCGAGAGCGGCGCGCGCACCGTCGCCAACCTGGTGGCGCGGGTGCGCGCGTGGTGGCTGATGGTCGCGATCTTCCTCGGCGCGCTGGCGCTGGGGCGCGGCGGCGCGGTGGCCCTGTACGGCGTGATCTCGTTCCTCGCCCTGCGCGAGTTCATCAGCGTCTTCAACACCCGCTTCGCCGACCACCGCACGCTGTTCTGGTGCTTCTTCGTCGCGGTGCCGGCGCAGTACTGGCTGGTCTACGACGGCTGGTACGGGCTGTGGTCGATCTTCATCCCCGTGTACGCGTTCCTGTTCGTGCCGATCCGCAGCGCGCTGCGCGGCGACTCGCGCGATTTCCTCGCGCGCTGCGCCAAGATCCAGTGGGGCCTGATGGCCTGCGTCTTCTGCCTGAGCCATGCCCCGGCGCTGCTCGACCTGCGGATCCCCGGCTACGAGGGCGAGAGCGCCAAGCTGCTGTTCCTGCTGGTCATGATCTGCCAGCTCAGCGACGTCATGCAGTACGTCTGCGGCAAGCTGTTCGGCCGGCGCAAGATCGCGCCGAACCTCAGCCCGTCCAAGACCTGGGAGGGCTTCGTCGGGGGCGTCGCGGTGACCACCGGCATCGGCGCGGCGCTCTGGTGGGCGACGCCGTTCGCGCCGTGGCAGGCGGCGGCGTTCGCGCTGCTGATCTGCCTGCTCGGGTTCGCCGGCGGCCTGGTGATGTCGGCGATCAAGCGCGACGCCGGCATCAAGGACTGGGGCGACCTTATCGGCGGCCACGGCGGCATGCTCGACCGCATCGACTCGCTCTGCTTCGCGACGCCGGTGTTCTACCACCTGGTGCGCTGGGGCTTCACCGGCTGAGGGCGTCAGCGCTCCTCCGGCGGGCGCACGCGGCGGAACGCGGCGTAGAGCAGCACGTCGTAGCCGATCTTCATGCCGGCGCCGATCATCAGCGACAGGCCGAGCCCAGCCTGGCCGGCGAGGCCGGCGCCAGCCTGGCCGATGGTCCAGCCCGCCATGCGCACCAGCGAGGTGACGCCGTTGGCGCGGGTGCGGTCGCCCGGAGCGACCACGGCCATCAGGTAGCTCTGGCGCGTCGGCACGTCCATCTCGACCAGACCCTCGCGCAGCAGCAGCAGCGCCGCCGCGACGGCGAAGCTCGGCGCGATCGGCACCGTCAGCAGCAGGATCGACGAGGGGATGTGGGTGAAGACCATGGTGTTGACCAGGCCGATGCGCCGGGCGAGCCACGCCGCGCCGAGGTGCGAGACGGCGTTGAGCGCGCGCGCGCCGGCGAACAGCAGCGCCAGCGCCTCGAGCGAGGCGTCGAAGCGCTCGATGAAGAATCCGCTCAGCCACGCCGTGGTGAGGAAGCCGCCGCCGATCGCGTCGACCAGGAACAGCGCGGACAGCCGGGTGGTGATGCGCCGTCCGGCCGGCGACATCGGCGCGTGCGTCGCGGCCGGCGCGGCTTCGACGGCGGGCGACAGGCCGAGATAGGGGAGCGCGGCGAGCGCGATCAGCAGCGCGGCGCCGGCGACGGCCAGGCGCATGGCGAGGTCGGCATCGCTCCCGGCGGCGATCGCCAGCGCCGGCAGCGCCGCCGCCAGCGCCCCGAGCGCGTGGCCGATGTCCTGCCAGACGTGATGCCACGCCATGACCGCCGTCCGGTCGTGATCGGACCCCGCCGCCGCCGGCAGCATCGCCTGCTCCAGCACCAGGGTGCCGCCGCGATCGCGGCCCATGGCATTGAGCATGCATACGAACGCGGCGACGCCCGCCGCCCAGCCATCGTGCGCCAGCGCGAGTCCGGCGCCGCCGAGCGCCGACAACGCGCCGAGCGCCAGCACGCAGCGCCGCCGTCCCCAGCGATCGCCGTGCCACGCGACCAGCGCCGAGGCGACGACGCACCCGGCGAGCCCGGCGGCGATCACCGCGCCGCGCTCCGCCGGCGACAACGCCAGGCCGACGAAGTAGGCGCCGGCGAGCACCGCGAGCATGCTCAGCCCGGTCGCGCGCAGGAAGACCGCCGCGTACAGCAGGTGGCGGTCGCGCCTCATCGCCGCGCCTGGTCAGGTGCGGGCGATGGTGAACGCGATCGGGCGCCCGTTGATCTCGCTGCGCTCGGCGTCGGAGGCGGTGGCCTCCTCGACGAACGCGACCGCCAGGACCTCGTCGGCGATCGCCGACGCGTGCTCGCGCAGCGCCTGCTGCACCGCCGCGTCGGGCGAGTGCCAGACGAGGCGGATGCGATCGCTGACGTCGAGGTTGGCGCTCTTGCGCGCCTGCTGGACGACGCTGGTGAACTCGTTGGCGAGCCCTTCGCGCTCGAGTTCGGGCGTGAGCGCGGTGTCGAGCACCACGGTGACCGCGCCCGCGGACGCCGTCGCCGCGCCGGGCGCCGGGGTGCGCGCCAGCAGCACGTCGCCGATGACGATGGCCACGCCGGCGACGTCGATGGCCTCGCCGGCCTCGAGCCGCGTGACCTCGGCGAAGCCCCACGTCTGCACGACCGGGCCGATCTCCTTGAGCTTCGCGCCGGCGCGCGCGCGCAGGGTCTGGAAGTTCGGCTTCACGGCGATCGCGCAGAACGCCGCCTCGTCGGGCGAGGTCTGGACGGCCTTCACGTTGACCTCGTCGGCGATCAGCGCGCCCGACGCCTCGGCGGCCGCGCGCACCGCCGGATCGCGGCTGACGACCGTGAGCTTCGCCAGCGTCTGGCGTACCTTGAGGCGCTGGTCGTCGCGCAGCTTGCGCGTCAGCGACACCACCGTGCGCACCGTGGTCATGCGCGCCTCCAGCGCCTCATCGATCAGCGCCGCGTCGACCTGCGGATAGTCGCACCAGTGCACGCTGGCCGGGGCCTGCGGATCGACCGGCCGCACCAGGCGCTGGTGCGCCTCCTCGGTGAGGAACGGCATGAAGGGGGCCAGGACCTTGGCGAAGGTGGTGAGCACCTCGTACAGCGTCGCGTAGGCATCGGACTGGTCGGCGCGGTCCTTGCTCTTCCAGAAGCGCGCGCGCGACACGCGGATGTACCAGTTGGTCAGGTCGTCGATGAACGCGACCAGGCGCGGCACGACGTTGTAGAGGCGGTAGCCCTCCATCTCGCGGTTCACGTCGCGCACCAGGCTCTGCATCACCGACAGGATCCAGCGGTCCATCTCGGCGCGCTGGGCGACCGGTCGCGCGGGCCAGGTGCGCGGATGGAAGGCGTCGACCGCGGCGTAGGTGGTGAAGAACGCCAGCGCGTTCCAGTACGGCAGCACGACCGTGCGCACGATCTCCTTGAGGCCCTCCTCGCTGAAGCGCATCGGATCGGCGCGCACCACCGGCGAGTCGATCAGGTACGCGCGCAGCGCGTCGGCGCCGATCGAGTCCAGGATCTCGTTGGGGTCCGGGTAGTTCTTCAGCCGCTTCGACATCTTCTTGCCGTCGGACGCCAGCACGAGGCCGTTGACCACGACGTTCTGGAACGCCGGCTTGTCGAACAGCGACGTCGACAGCACGAGCAGCGTGTAGAACCAGCCGCGCGTCTGATCGAGGCCCTCGGCGATGAACTGCGCCGGGAAGTTGGCGTCGAACGCGGCCTTGTTCTCGAACGGGTAGTGCTGCTGGCCGTACGGCATCGCGCCGGACTCGAACCAGCAGTCGAGGACCTCGGGCGTGCGGCGGTAGGACTTCCCATCCTTGCGGATGACGACCTCGTCGACGATGTGCTTGTGCAGATCGGTGACGCGCGTGCCCGACAGCCGCGCGAGCTCGTCGATCGAGCCGACGCAGATGGTATCGTCCTTGTCAGCGTCGTTGACCCACACCGGGATGCACGAGCCCCAGAAGCGGTTGCGGCTGATGTTCCAGTCCTTCGCGTCGCGCAGCCAGTTGCCGAAGCGGTTGGCGCCGACGGCTTCGGGGATCCAGCGGATCTTCGCGTTGTTCGCCACCAGCTTGTCGCGCATGTCCTCGACCTTGACGTACCACGCCTCGATGGCGCGGTAGATCAGCGGCGCCTCGCTGCGCTCGCCGAAGGGGTACGAGTGGACGATGGTCGACTGGTGGACGAGCTTGCCCTCGTCCTTGAGCCGCCTGATCAGCGCCTTGTCGGCATCCTTGCAGAACTGGCCGGCGTATTCCGGAAGGCGATCGGTGAAGCGGCACTCGGCGTCCAATGGATCGACCGGCGCGATGCCGGCGGCGCGGGCGACGCGGTAGTCGTCCTCGCCGTACGCCGGCGCGATGTGGACGATGCCGGTGCCGTCGCCGGTGGTGACGAAGTCGTCGACCAGGACGCGGAAGGCGTTGGGCTGGTCTGCGAAGTAGGGGAACAGCGGCTCGTAGGTGAAGCCGAACATCGTTTTCCCGGGCGTCTCGAGCAGGATCTCGTAGAGATCGGGCGTCTTGTAATGCGCGGCTAACCTGTCCTTGGCCAGCACGTACACTGTCGCATCGCGCTTATCGCGAATCATCACATACGTGATTTCTGATCCGACGCAGAGCGCGAGGTTTTCCGGAAGCGTCCACGGCGTCGTCGTCCATGCGAGGAGGTATGCGTCCTTCTCGCCAGGGATCAGTTCGCCCCGGACCTTGAAGCGCACGGTCACCGCCGGGTCCTGCACGTCCTTGTAGTTGTTGCCCGCCTCGAAGTTCGACAGCGGCGTCGTCAGCACCGGATCGTACGGCATGATCCGATGCGCCTTGTAGACCCGGCCCTTGTCCCAGAGCTGCTTGAACACCCACCACACCGACTCCATGAACGTCGCGTCCATGGTCTTGTAGTCGTTGTCGAAATCGACCCAGCGGCCCATGCGCGTGACGGTCTGGCGCCACTCCGCGACGTACTGCTGGACCATCGAGCGGCACTGCTCGTTGAACGCGCCGACCCCGGCGGCGCGGATGTCCGACGCGCCCTTCAGGTTCATCGCCTGCTGGGCGAGGCTCTCGATCGGCAGGCCGTGGCAGTCCCAGCCGAAGCGGCGGTCGACGTGGCGGCCGCGCATCGACCAGAAGCGCGGCACGATGTCCTTGATCGTGCCGGCGAGGAGGTGCCCGTAATGCGGCGTGCCCGTCGCGAACGGCGGGCCGTCGTAGAACACGAACTCGGGCGCGCCGGCGCGGCGGCGGTTCGACTCGTGGAAGGCGTCGAGCTCGCGCCACAGGGCGATGATCCGCTCCTCGATCTTCGGGAAGCTCGGGTTGGCTGGGACCTTCTCGAACACGGGGCGCGGCTGGGTGGTCATGGGGGGCCTGACCGTAGGAAAGGCGGCAGGCCGGCCAACCGTCCTGTCCCGGTCACTGCGTCATCGACGGGGCGCGTCGTCGTTCCCTGCTGGAGACGGCCTCGACGGCCATCTAGGGTGCCTCCCATGCGCGCGCTCCTCGTCCTGCTCCTCGCCACGTCCCTGGTCGGCGGCGAGCCGCCCAAGGCCGGCGACATCCCGCCGAGCCCGTCGTCGGCCAGCGGCGAGCGGATCTGGCCGGATCCGCGCTTCACCCACTGGCCGCCGATCGTCTACGAGGATGAGAGCCGCAACCTCAGCTTCGAGCTGCCCGTGCGCCAGGCGGGCGTGCCCGGATCGGTCGGCTGGGAAGGCGGCGAGCGCCTGCCCTTCACCCTCGACGCCGATGGCGACCGCATCTCCGGCCTGATCCCGGCGCCCACCGGCGAGGGCGACCACGTGGCCGAGGTCACCATCGCCGACCGCTCCTGGAAGCTGCCGGTGCGCCTCGCCGACGTGCGCGAGCCGTGGCCGCTGAAAGGCCTGGTCGACGGCTTCCCGGTCGACGAGGCCGGGCGGCCGGTGCTGCTGATCGATCGCCGGCGCGATCCCGCCGCGGCGCGGAAGTGGAAGATCCTCTCCGCCGACCTGCCGCGCTCGTCCGGGCGCGCGCTGATCGTCGGCGACCCGATGGAGGCCTACGGCGATACGACCTGGAGCGGCCTCGACGCCGAGCAGCGCATCGCCCACGACGAGCGCTATCCGCATCACGCCGCGCTCGTGGCCCTGGCGACGCTGCCCGATCCGCTGCCGCGGACGCTGATCTGGAGCCCGGGCAACCAGGCGCTGTTCGGCGCCGGCTGGTCGCCCGAGGAGGAGCGCGTCCTGGCGGCGCTGCTGTCGCGGCTGGAATCGTCGCGCGAGCTGCCCCGGCTGGTCCTGGTCCTGCCGCCGGTGCCGATCGACGAGGAGCTGCGCGAGCTCGCCGTCCAGCGCCGCGAGCTGCTGACGCGCTCGGCGTCGTTCCTCAAGTGGACGGTGATCGACGTCGAGCGCCTCGCCGGACCCGCCGAACAGGCCAACCGGATCGCCGACCAGGTCTTCACCCGCTATCCGAACGGCGAGGCCCAGGCGCGGGTGCGCGCCGCCATCGCCCAGGCGCTCACCGACTGAGGCGGCCAGACCGTCCAGCGCTCTTGCGCAGCGGAAATCGCCTGAGTAGCTTCCGCGCATGCGCAACCTCCTCGCCTGCCTCATCCTTGTGCCAGTCCTCGCCGTCGTCGGATGCGGCGACAAGCGTGAGAACATGGGCATCACCCTCGATCGCGCGGGCCACGCGGCCGGCGAGAACCAGGGCACCGAGCAGCGCATCACGCGCGTCGCGGGCAAGAACGAGGCCTACCACACGATGGGCCCGGACGACACCCTCAGCTCGATCGCCAAGCAGTACGGCATCGACCTGGGCAAGCTGATCCAGCGCAACGGGTTCGAGAAGACCCCGACCGCCGGCACGCAGGTCATCGTCCCCGCCCGCTCGACCGGCGGCGGCGCCAAGGCCCAGTAAGCCGCGGCCGACGCCATGCGGCGCCTGCTGCTGGCCACCGGCAACGCGAAGAAGCTGCGCGAGCTGCGCGAGATCCTCGCCGGGCTGCCGGTGCAGGTGCTGGCGCCGGTCGATGTCGGCTACGCGCCCGACGTCGACGAGACCGGCGAGACCTTCGAGGCCAACGCGATCCTCAAGGCCGAGGCCGGTCTCGCCGCCACCGGCGAGTGGACCCTCGCCGACGATTCGGGCATCGAGGCGCGCGCCCTCGGCTGGCGCCCCGGCGTGCACAGCGCGCGCTACGCCGGCATCCCGTGCGACGACGAGGCCAACAACCGCAAGCTCATCGCCGAGCTGGCCGGCACGGCGGACAAGTTCGTGCAGTACCGCTGCGTCATCGCGCTGGCGCGGCCGGGCGCGACGCCGCTGTGCTGGTCGGGGACCTTCGCCGGCGTGCACACCGCCGCGCGGCGCGGCGCCGGCGGCTTCGGCTACGATCCGTACGTGCTGATCCCGGAGCTCGACAAGACGATGGCCGAGCTGACGCCCGACGAGAAGCACGCGCGCAGCCATCGCGGCCAGGCGCTGCGCCAGTTCGTCGCGTGGCTGCGCGCGCAGCCGGAGTGACCGCATCATCGCTGGTGCCGTGCGACGCCGGTGGTCAGCCGGCGAACATCAGATGCATCGCGACGGCCGAACGCTCCCGAGCCCGACTTGAGGCACGGGAGCACAGGCCCAGGCTCCCCAGCAGCACGTCATGCACCGCGCCCAGCGCCAGATCCTCATCGTCGGCGGACTCGTCATCGCCGTGGGCATCGCCTCCCTCGTCCTGCGAGCGACGCACGACCGTTCGATCGCCAAGGGGCTGATCAACCTCGGGACGACGCTGTGGTGCTTCTGGATGCTGTGGGAACGGACGGGCTGGATGCGTTGGCTGCTCGCCGTGCTGTGTCTGGTCGGCGCGGCGGCGGCGACCGCCATCCTCGTCCTGCAGGCGCGGTCTGGGGCGATGCGCCTCGACCTGATGGCCTTCGGCATGGCGTCGCTGGCGACTCTCGGGGGGACAGCGGTGTGGCTCGCGCGTTCGCGCGCCCTGGTGGCGTACCTGCGCACGCGATTGCCGTTGTCGGCGATCGCCGCCGCCGCGCCGTCGATCGCCTTCTACCGCAACGACCGGATGGTCACGGCCGAACGCCACGCGCTGGGCGACCTCGTCGTCGAGCGCTCCGTGCGCATCGCCGACCGCGAGATGATCGATCTCTGGCCGGATCTGCCGGTGGCCCTGCCGTCCAGCACCTACCCCGTCGTCGCCTACCGTTGGCTGCATCAAGGCCGGGGAACGATCGACGTCTGCGTCGCGATCATGCTGCGCCGGAGCTGGCCGACGAGGTCCGGTGCGCTCGTCATCGGCAACGACATCAGGCCGGACCTCGACGCCGGGATCATCGTCGATTCCGGCGAGATCACGATTCGCGGCGCCAATGCCATCACCTGCGCCGCCGGCCTGGGCGACGGGTACTACCCGGTCCATCGGGTACGCGATCTCTTCGGGCGGACCGCGGCGATCGTCGTCGACTTCGAGGTGTGGAAGGCGAAGCGGTACGTCCTCAGCGGCGGACAGTCGCTGGACGAGTACGGGATGGTCGTCACCACGCCCGATGCGTGACCCCGCCGGAGACGCCGTCGCCGGCGTCCCGCTCAGACCAGGCTGGCCGAGTCCGCGTCGAGGTAGAGCAGCGCGTGCGGCTGGCGGCGCAGGTACGAACCCGGGCACGCCGAACCGATCGGTCCGGTCAACGATGCCTTCACGGCGGCCGCCTTGCGCTTCTCCGGCACGATCGCCAGCACGCGTTCGGCCGCGATCAGCGCCGGGATGGTCAGCGTGAGCGCGTACTGCGGCATGGCGTCGATCGAGGGGAAGTGGCCCTCACCGACCTGCTGGCGGCGGCACGCCTCGTCGAGCGAGACGATCTTGACCCAGTCGGTGTCGGCGAACGACGCGACGTGCGGATCGTTGAAGGCGAGGTGGCCGTTCTCGCCGATGCCGAGGCAGCACAGGTCGATCGCCTGCGCGCGCAGCAGCGACTCGTAGCGGCGGCATTCCTGCACCGGCTGGTGCGCGTCGCCGGCGATGTAGTGGAACGCGCGCGGCTTGACCCGGGCCTCGACGCGCTCGCGCATGTAGCGCCGGAAGCTGGCGGTGTGCGTCGCCGGCAGGCCGAGATACTCGTCCATGTGGAAGAGCGTGACCTTCGCCCAATCGAGATTGCCCATCGCGACCAGCGCCTCGAGGAACACCAGCTGCGAGTTGCCGGTCGCGAGGATCGCCGCCGCCGAGCCGCGCGTGGCGATGGCGTTGGCGATGATGCCGTGGGCTTCGCGCGCGGCGTCCTTCGCGAGGTCGGCGATCGTGGCGAAGACCCGCACCGGCAGCGCGTCGACGGTGAAGGTACGAGCTGCCGCGGACGGTTGGGCTGAGGGGGCCATGGCGATTCCTTATCGGTGTGCCGACGATGGCAGAGCATGGCATCCAACCAACCGGTGAGCGCCGCGCGAGCGGGGCTTCCGTCCACCGAAAGGTCGAGGATTCGGCATGCGAACCGGTGAAATCACGTCGCGGCGCGCTTCCGACGGCGCCGCGCTCCGCTGCGCGTGGCGCGACGGCCGGATCGTCGCGCTGGAGCCGGCGCGCTCGGCGCCCGACGACGCGTGGCTGGCGCCGACGCTGTTCGATCCGCAGGTCAACGGCTACGTCGGCATCGACTTCCAGCGCAACGACGTGAGCGCGGCCGAGATGGAGGCGAGCGTCGCCGGCCTGCGCCGCGACGGCTGCGGCCAGATCCTGTACACGCTGACCACGCGCCCGTGGGACGAGCTGATCGCCAACCTGCGTCGCGCGCGCGCCGCGCGCGACGGCTCGCCGGCGCTGACGCGCGCGATCGTCGGCTGGCACATCGAGGGGCCGTTCCTGTCGCCGGTGCGCGGCTTCGCCGGCGCCCACGACCCGCGCTGGATGTGCGACGCGACGCCCGAGCGCCTGCGCGAGTTGCGCGCCGCCGCGGGCGACCTGCCGCTGATGCTGACGCTGGCGCCGGAACGCGAGGGCGGCATCGAGGCGGTGCGGCTCGCGACCTCGCTCGGCATGGTCGTGGCTATCGGCCACAGCGATGCGCCGACCGACGTGGTGCGCGCCGCGGTCGCCGCGGGCGCGCGCGCGTTCACGCATCTCGGCAACGGCATCCCGCAGGCGCTCGATCGGCATGACAACGTCGTGTGGCGCGTGCTCGACGGGTCCGGGCTCGTCGCTGGCATCATCCCCGACGGGATCCACGTCTCGCCGACGCTGTTCCGCATCATGCACCGCAGCGGCGTCGACGCCTACTACACCACCGACGCGATGGCCGCCGCCGGCATGCCGCCGGGCCGCTACCGCATCGGCGCGCTCGAGGTCGACGTCGGCGCCGACCAGGTGGTGCGCGAGCCGGGCAAACCGAATTTCGCCGGCTCGGCGCTGTCGCCGCTGCAGGGCGTGTTCCGCGCGGCGCGCATGCTCGATCGGCCGTGGCAGGAATGCTGGGCGCGCTTCTCCGATGCTCCGCGGCGCCTGATGGGCATCGCCGAGCCGCTGGCGGTCGGCGCTGCCGCCGACTTCTGCATCGTGCGCGGCCGCGATCGCGCCGAGTCGGTCGAGGTGGTGATCGATGGCGCGGTGTTCGCGCGCCACGCGCCCGCGCCGGCCTGAGATCAGCGCGCCCGCCACGCCGCGGCGAGACCATCGGGATCGAGACGCGACGGCGCGGCGTTCCCCGTCTCGTCGACGCTGGCGAGGATGCAGGTGAAGCCGACCTTCGCGCTGTCCGGCGGCGTCGCCCAGCGCACGCCGTCATCGTCCTGCGTCAGCCGCCACGCCATCGCCGTCAGGTCGGGCCACGCCACCGGCGGCCGCTGCGCGGTGCGCGCCCACGAATGCCGTGGCGCGTCGATCTGATGGATCCACCGGTCGCCGACGCGCTGCGACAGCAGCTGGAACGCGGTCGTCGGGACCAGCCCGTCGATGGCGTGCGGCGGCAGGTCGTCGTCGCGGCGCGTGACCAGGAAGTCGTCGACGTGGCCATGGCGGCGCGTGCACGCGACGCGCGCGAGATCGCCGTCGAGCGTCAGCGCGACGCCGTCGCCGCGACGGATGCGCTCACGCACGCCGACGACCCACGCGACCTGGGCGTCCCGTTCGGCGTGCGGCGCGCGCGCCGCTTCGATCAGGTGCTCGAGGCCGTCGACCACGCGATCGAGGCTGCGCTGCTTCCACCCGTCGCCCGCGGCCTGCTCGGCGACGATGACGGCGTGGAGCGTGAGCATCAGGCGATAGGGCAGCTCGCCGTGCCATGCGCAGAAGTCGCCGCACTCGGCGGCGGCGATCAGCAGCCGTCGGGTGTCGGCGTCGCGTACGAGATCCGGTCGGCACGCGATCGCGACCGAGAGCAGGCCGTCCGCATCGATGTGGTCGATGGCGACGGTGTCGAAGCCGTCCAGCCACCGCGCGGGATCGCGCGCCGCGGCGACCAGCATGCCCGTCGAGGTGTCGGCGGTCAGCTCGGGCGGCGTCGTCGGCGCGGTCCGCCAGTGGCTGTAGGTCGCGGCGGCGCCGGCGACGTCGCCGTCGACGGCCAGCGTGCGCGCCGGCACCGCCGCGCCGGCGGCGACCAACAGCGGCCGCCGCCTCATTGCTTGGCGGGCGGTTCTTCCACCGGCATGGCGGCGAGCTCGGCCGCGGCCTCGTCGGCGTGCGGACCGCGGCGCGTCACCAGGTGCTGGTAGAGCTTGCGCGACTGCGCCACGCGCCCGCCATCGCGCAGGCACGCCGCCATCAGCAGGATCGCCTGGTCGGCGAGCGGCGACGCGCGCGGGACGTCCGCGGCGACGCGCAGCGCGTCGTCGGCGCGGCCGGCGGCGCGCAGCAGGCGCGCGTGCTCGAGCAGCACGGTGTCGGTGCGCGCCTCGGGCGGCAGCGCCGCGGCCACGGCCAGCGCGTCCTCGCCGGCGCCGGTCGCGGCGAGCGCGCGCAGCTCCTCGGGCGCCGCCACGCGCGCCAGGTCGCTGTCGCGCAGCTGACGGTAGAGCTCGAGCGCTTCGACGGCGCGTCCCTCGTCCAACGCGGCGCGGGCGCCCGTCAGGGCGGCCTGGGCTTCAGCGCCACGCAGGAAGGAGCGTGGCGCGGGCGGGACGTAGGCGGGCTTGCGCTCGGGCACGGGCGACGCCGCGGTCTGCTCCTTCGGCGATGCCCCTTTGGCCCAGGCCAGCGCGGTGTCGTCCTCGGCCAGCTTCTCGTGATAGGCGGCGTCGACACCCGGACCGGAGAGCACCTCGTCCTCGGCGGGAGGCGCGACGGCGGCGATGGCCGGCGCCGGCTCCGGCGCGGCGATCTGCGCCGGCTCGGCCGTCGCGACCTCGGCGGCCGGGAGGTCGGCGAGCGCGGCGGCGAGATCGGCGGTGGTCGACGCCGTCGGGAGCGGCTCGGCGACGACCGCATCGGAGACGGCGGGCGCGGGGGCCGGCGCGACCTGGGTCGGCGCGCTGGTGGCCTCGTTGCCCGCCGCGTCGCGCGCCACCAGGCGCAGGGTGATCGCGGTCGCCTCGACGATCACCGGCAGCACGAGGTCGATCTCGCCGGCGGCCGCATCGAGCTCGGTGAGCAGGGCCCAGCGGTCCGATCCGGCCGGCGCGAACTCGAGGCGCACCGGACCGGGGTGCGGATCGTCGGCCTGCCACGCGACGTGCGTCGCGCCGTCCGCGGCCGCCTGCGCGGTGAAGCGCGCGATGACCGGCGCGGCGGTGTCGAGCGCGATGGTGACGTCGGGCTCGCGGCCGGGCTCGGGCTCGGCCTCGATCTGCTGGTCGGTGTAGGCCGAGCTGATCACGAAGCCGTAGACACCGTCGGTCGGCGCCGTCCAGCGCAGGCGCGTCGGCTCGCGCGTGTCGGCGGGGACGAGCAGCTCCTGCGCCAGCGTCCAGGTCGCGCCGCGGTCGGCGGAGACGAAGAGCTTCACCGACGCCAGCGTGCGGCCGGGGGGCGCGTCGACGCGGAAGGTGCGCGTGGCGCGGTTGGAGAGGGCGATCTCGTCGGCTGC
>Ga0196963_10000293_pt1 | contig 46577 bp, 37 predicted proteins | sample S1_5metaG_FD_148600 | JGI IMG/M metagenome (GOLD analysis project Ga0196963, IMG submission 148600) | Soil microbial communities from Anza Borrego desert, Southern California, United States - S1_5 | ecosystem: Environmental > Terrestrial > Soil > Desert | place: USA: California | collected... | reverse complement strand
CACTCCACCCACACGTGGTTGCTAGGTGCCAGGTACAGTCCAACCACTGGCGGTTGGCCGGTGCCAGGTACATCTAGGCCGGATTGGTGTTGATCGCTGGGCTTGCCTGCTGCAATTGGGCCGAAAATCGCCGCGCTGAACGACTCATCGGCGCCGGTTGAACTGTACCTGGCGCCTTCCGACCAGTTGGGCAGTCCATGCAACTGCACGTGGCCCCGGCGTGCCGGCGGTTGAACTGTACCTGGCCCTTAAGAACCGGGGGTGAGGTGTACCTGGCCCTTAACAACCAGCGGGTGGGGTAAAGGGCAGGCGCGACGGCGAATTGCATCACCCGTCATGTAATAGCTACACGCTTACACGTCCATACGGCCGATGCTGCACCTCGACTGTGTGGACTAAACAACTGAAAACACATGGGTTATTCGATTGGCAAGAAACTTGGTTATGTCGGGGGCATGCGGCGGATCCTCCTAGCCCTCGCGATAGCGCTGACGCCCCTCACGGGGTGGGCGCAGGAGGCCGCAGAGAAGGCACAGGCTACATTCCGATCCGGCGTCGATCTCGTTACGGTGAGCGCGACAGTCCGAGACAGTAAAGGGCGACTTGTGAAGGACCTCACCAAACAGGATTTCGAAGTCCTGGATCGCGGCGCCAAGCGCACGATTAGCGAGTTCCGGTCGGAGCAAGCGCCTTTAAGCCTGGCGATTCTCTTCGATGTGAGCGGCAGTATGGACACCGCCGATCGCACGACCGCCGCAAAGTTTGCGGCCTTCCATCTGCTGTCGATGCTGGTGGAGGGTCGCGACGAGGCCGGGCTGTTTGCTTTTGACAGCCGGCTACGCGAGGTGGCCCCGTTCTCGGTCGATACGCGCGCCCTCAAGGGCGCGCTGGGGGAGGTCGATCCGTTCGGGGCTACCTCGTTACATGACGCGATCTCCGCAGCTGCGGAGCGTGTGGCGGCTCGCCAGATGCCGCGGCGCGCGGTGGTCGTGTTGACCGACGGCATCGATACCGCAAGCCGTTTGACGCCCGCCCAGGTGTCGGCCCAAGCGGCGGCGATCGACGTTCCCGTCTACATCATCGCGACAGTGTTACCGATCGACGATCCCGGCTCGGATCGCGCCACCCCAGGCGCTAAACGCCAAGCCCCTGTGTCGATCGGCACGATTGAGGACCTGGCGCGATGGACCGGCGGTGCGTTGTATTACAGCTCTTCGTCCGCGGCGGCCTATCAGGCCGCGCGCGCGGTAGTCGATGAACTGCGCCACCTCTACCTGATTGCGTTCGAGCCAGGCGCAGAGCCGGGGTGGCATCCGCTCGAAATTCGTGTTCCGCACAAGGAAAGTTTCGTGGTTCGAACGCGCGGCGGCTACGTGGCTGGCCCTGCCGCGCGGTAAATCGATCGGGTGATCGGTTTGGTGATCTCGTGATTTGGTGATGGTGACAAGGAGAACTCAGATGCGTAACTCCCTTATGACAATCGGTGTGATGGTAGCCGCGCTCGGCGTGGCGCCGGCTTGCGCGACCAAGAAATTCGTGCGCACGTCGGTCGGCGAAGTGAATGACAAGGTCGTCACCCAGGGCAAGTCGCTCGAAGAGACGCAGGAACGGGTACGCGCCGCCGAAGGGCGCATCAGCGAAACCGACGCCAAGGCGATCGCCGCCGCCGAAGCGGCGCGCAAGGCCGACGCGGCCGCCGCTGAAGCGGCCGGCAAGGCCGCGGAAGTCGGAACCCGCGCGGCCTCGATCGAAGGCGAGATGCGCAAGCTGATCTTCGAAACGGTGCTCAGCGAAGACCGCGGCCAGTTCAAGCTTGGCAAGACCGAGCTGCCGCAGGATGCGACCTCCGCCATCGACTCGATGGTCAACACCCTGAAGACGGACAAGAAAGCCGTGTGGGTCGAAATCGAGGGCCACACCGACAACACCGGCGACAAGACGTATAACGAACGCCTCGGACTGGCGCGCGCCGAAGCCGTGAAGCGGTATCTCTACGAGAAGCACCAGATTCCGCTGCACAAGATCAACGTGATCAGCTACGGCGAAGAGAAGCCGGTGGCGCCGAACAACACTCGCGCCGGCCGCGCCCAGAACCGCCGCGTCGTGATCAAGGTGCTCGCGTAGACGGGCCGGCAGGCCAATGGGCCAATGGGCCAATGGGCCAAGGGGCTGATGGGCCAATGGGCCAATGGGTTGATGGGCCAAGGGGCCAAGGGGCCAAGAGGCCAAGGGCCGAAAGTCAATAGGCGCCAACAAGCCAACAGCCCAGCAAGCAACCCGACGGGAATTATTCCCGTCGGGTTTCTTGTGTACACTGCTAGGGCTTGAAGCTCAGTGTCGTGATGCCTGCGTACAACGAGCAGGCCACCATCCGAACGATTGTCGCCCGCGTGCTCGCCGTCGACCTCGGCGCCGTCGAAAAGGAGCTGGTCATCGTCGACGACGGATCGAAGGACGGCACACGAGAGATCCTGAAAGAACTCGAAGGCCAGCATGCCAACGTCCGCGTACTGTTCCAGCCGCACAATCAGGGCAAGGGCGCCGCGGTGTGGCGCGGCATCCGTGAAGCCAGCGGCGACATGGTGATCATCCAGGACGCCGACCTCGAGTACGACCCTAACGAGTATCCCGCGCTGATTCGTCCGATCCTCGACGGTCAGGCCGACGTGGTCTACGGCTCGCGCTTCCTCGGACACGCCCGGGGCCATCGTGTCCTGTACTTCTGGCACTCAGTCGGCAACAAACTGCTGACGACGTTGTCGAACATGTTCAGCGATCTGAACCTGACCGACATGGAGACGTGCTACAAGGTGATGGCGCGGGACGTCGCGCAGCGGCTCGATTTGCAATCACAGGACTTCGGCATCGAGCCGGAGATCACGCAGAAAGTCGCGGCGATGCGGGCACGCATTTACGAGGTGCCGATCTCGTATCACGGCCGCACGTATGAAGAGGGAAAGAAGATCGGCTTGAAGGACGCCTTCAAGGCGGTCTACACGATCCTGCGGTTCTGGGGCTGGAAACCGCAAGGCTGAGAGGAGAACGAAAGAAGGGAGCAACCGTTCTCCCGTTCTCCTGCACAGATTTACGGCACGCGCGTCAACTGACCGCGAATTTCGCCGCCCGGATTCGCCGTCGAGTGGACGTTGACGTAAGTGTTGCCGAGCATCAGCGCCTGCACGAAGTCCTCGCAGGAGTTGATGCCCTGAGCGGCGCGCACCACGACATCGCTGCAGCCGAACGTTCCCGTCAAACCGTAGTCATTCGAGATGCCGCCGGCCGGCACGGTGAAGTTGATCACCACCGGCCCGGAGACGCCGATCGCGCCGACGTGAATGTGCGCCGCCGTCGTGCCGACCGGCATGTTGAACACGTCGACACGATACGTGCCGGCGCTGGTCGCGGCATTCCAGGTCACCGTTGCTGAACCCGCAGAGCCCGTGAGAACGCCGGGCACTTCGTTGCCGCCCGACAGGCTGGCGGTGAAGGTCACTGTCTGGGCCTGCGCCTGTGCCGACAGCAGCACGGCGAACACTCCGGCCAAAGCCATAAAGATTACACGTCGCATCAACAATCTCCTTTTAACGGGCGGCGCACCGCCGCGAAACCTATCGAGGTAAGCAGTTTCGGGGCCAAGAATGGAAACGCGGTGTTCTCGGGGTACTGGCGGAGCGTTGGGCAGATTTCGGGCGCTTCGGTGGGAACGCGTGCGCTTTCGCCTGGCGCTTCGTCGAGACGGGTGGGTGGATACTTACGCGGCCCGAAATTGGTTACGATGGGCGTACCTCAGCGGATGAATCTTCCACGCACAGTTGCACTGATCACCGGCGGCAAGCGCATTGGCGCCGTCGTCGCGACGACACTCGCCGCGGCGGGCAGCGACGTGGCGCTCGTCTACAATCGCTCGCGCGCCGAGGCCGATCAGACCGCAGACGCGATCCGGACCGCCGGCCGGCGTGCGCTCGTCGTGCAAGCTGACGTCAGCAGCGATGAGGCTTGCGTCGCCGCCGTCACCGCCACGGTCGCGCAATTCGGCCGGCTCGACATCCTGATCAACATGGCCTCCCTGTATGCCGCTAAACCGTTCGAGCAATTGTCGGTCGCCGACTGGGATCGACAGCTCGCGGTTGATCTTCGCGCATCGTTCGTCTTCGCACACGCCGCGGCGCCGCACATGAAGCGCGCCGGCGGCGGTCGGGTGATCAACTTCTCCGATTGGGTAGCCGCGAGCGGGCGGCCGCGATACCCGGGTTATGTCCCTTACTACGTCGCGAAGGCCGGCGTGAGAGCGTTGACCGAAGTGTTGGCGCTGGAACTCGCCGGCGATCAGATTCTCGTCAACGCGATCGCGCCTGGGCCAATCCTCGCACCACCCGAGCTGTCGCAGGACGAACATGACGCCGTGATGAAGAGCACGCCGCTCGGCCGCTGGGGCGGCGAAGCCGAGATCGCCAAGGCGGTGATGTTTCTGGTCAACTCGGATTTTGTGACCGGCGAGACGATTCGCGTGGATGGTGGAAGACACCTGAAATGACAGTCTGCAGTCGACAGTCGGCAGTTAAGAGTCAAGTTGGGCAGTCGACAGTCGGCAGTTAACGGTCGTAGGGCCGTCGACAGTCGGCAGTGAAGAGTCAAGTTGGGTAGTGGACAGTCGGCAGTTGACGGTCGAGTTGGTCAGTCAACAGTCAGAGATCGGCGGCAGTTGGCAGTCGACGACTGTGAGGGTTAGGAGATCGACGTGATCCGAACAGGGCGGGAGGTGTCGCGGGTCGAGGGATTTTCGGATGCCGTGTTCGGCTTCGCACTGACGTTGCTGGTGGTGTCGCTCGAAGTTCCCGAGTCGTTCGATGACCTGCGCGCGGTGCTCGCCGGCTTCGTGCCGTTCGGGTTGATGTTCGCGTTGATGTGCTGGATCTGGTACGAGCACTATGCGTTCTTCCGCCGGTTCGGCGCGGAAGACCGCATCAGCATCACGCTGAACTGCGTGCTGCTGTTCATCGTGGTGTTCTTCGTCTACCCGCTGAAGTTCGTATTTTCGAACGTCGTCAAGCTGATCGCCGGACAACCGTTCGCGTTCCGGGAGATGAGCGTTGCCGACAACCGCCTGCTGCTGTCAGTTTACAGCGCCGGTTTCGTCGGCATCATGCTCGTATTCGTATTGCTGTACTGGAACGTCTACCGGCGGCGCGACGCCCTTCGGCTGAGCGACGAAGACGTCTTCGATGCCGCCGCGGGCGCTCGCACGCACGCGCTGAGCACGTGCGTGGGATTGGTGTCGCTGGTACTGGCGTGGACACTGCCGGTGAACTGGTTCTGGCTGGCGGGCCCTGTCTACGCGCTTCAGGGCCCGATCCACTACCGCAACGGCGTGCTTATCGCGCGGGCACGCGCGCGAGCGTTTCCTTCATCGACGCCAGCGCACCAGTGAGCTCTTCGCGCGACCGGCAGGTGCAGAAGCGCAGGTAGCCTTCGCTGCTGGCGCCGAAGTCGACGCCGGGCACGCAGCCGATGCGCGCGTGTTTGATCAGGAATTCAGCCGTCGCCCACGACAACGATTCCTCCGCGTTCGCCGAAGCATCCGCACGATTGGCGCCGGTAATGCCGGCACTCTTTGCGAACTCCGGATTGATCTTCACGAACGCGTAGAACGCGCCGTCTGGCGGGTTGCCCGAGAACACGCCGGGGGCGGCATCTTCGAGACCCTGGTAGAACAGGTCACGCCGAATCAGCAGCTCCTTCTTGAAGTCATCGATACACTGCTGCGAGCCTTCCATGGCGCCGAGCGCGCCGTACTGCGCGATCGACGAAACGTTACTGGTGGTGTAGAGGATGATCTTGAGCGCACGACTGCGAAGCGCTTCGTCCTTGATCGCGAAGTAACCGACGCGCACCCCGGTGATCGCATAGCTCTTGCTGAGCGTGTAGACGGGGATCGTCCGATCGTACATGCCAGGTAGCGACGCAATGCTGACGTGTTCGCCCTTGAAGACGACGTCCTCGTAGGCTTCGTCGGAGACAACCCACAAATTGCGATCGCGAGCGATTTGCGCAAGTTTCTCGATGTCCTGGCGAGTCAACACGCCGCCGGAGGGGTTGTTCGGCGAATTGATGTACAGCACGCGCGTCTTCGGCGTGATCGCCTTTTCGACGTCGGCGATGTCCCATCGCCACCCCAACTCTTCGCGCAACGGCACCTGCACCGCGACGCCGCCAGCCGCCTTCACCATCGCCATCGTCGGGGGCCACTCGGGTTCCGGAATGATCACCTCGTCGCCCGGCTCGAGCAGCGCATGGAAGACGGCGTAGAGGCCATGCGTACCGCCGTTGGTCACCATGACTTCTTCGTCGGAGCCGATCGGGATGCCGTTCTTCCTGCGCATCTTTTCCGCGAACGCCTTGCGCAGCGGCGGAATGCCAACCGTCGGCAGGTAGTGCGTACGATTTTCCGCCATCGCCTTGGCGACCGCTTGCTTGAAGGTGTCAGGAGCGTCGAAGGAGACGTCGCCCTGATCGAGGCGAAACGGGTCCTTGACGGTGTACATCATGTCGCGGATGCGAACGATCGCCGAGACCGGAACTGAGTCGTAGAACTTGCCCATAGAAGTTAGAAGTTAAAAGTTAAAAGTTAAAAGTTAGAGTTAAGACCGGCCTTGTCCAGAATCGATGCAAGGGTCGCCGCGGTTTTCTTCGTAGGAAGATTACTCACATAGAAGTGCTTCGCGCCAGCATCAATTAGGAATCGAATGGTGCGCGCGCAGACATCGATCGGCGTCGCCCCTGCGGCAAATTCGCGAGTCAGTTGTTCGACGGGCACCGGCAGAAACCGGCCGAGCATGTCGAGGGTCTTCGGATTGGCGCTGCGATAATAGAAGACGCCAAACACGCCGGGCAGACGAAGGCCGGTGCGCCGCGCCGCTTCGATAAACGCGTGGACGCGATCGATCTGATGATGCGAGACGATCTGCGTCAGGTAAAAATCCGCATTGACGTCCGGATCGAGCAGAAATTCCACCTGCCGCTCCGGATCGGCAGTCGGGTTCGCCCAACCGCCGAGCTCGAGGTCGGGATGGCGCTGCCGAATCAGCTTGCGCAGCTGCCACGCGTGCTCGAGGATGCGCGGCCGGCCGACATGCTTGTCGCCGCCGAGAACGACCATCGAGGGAAAGCCGTTGTGCACCACCTGATCGGCGTACTGCAGGCAAAACTCGAGCGAGTGCTTGGTGGTGAGGAACGGAATGATCTGGTCGCGCGCGACGGCGCCGCCCAGGTTGGCGACAAGGTGCCGCAGGTTGTTCTCTTCTTGCGCGCCGACCGCGCTGTCGGTGACCATCACCCGCACGTCGTGCCTGGTCAGCGATCGGATGGCGTGATAGGTGTCGATCCACGCGTCCATGCCTTCAGCCGCTTCAAGCTCCGCCCGCGGGGGACGGAGCTCGACGGCAACGACGCGGGTTGACTCGCCGCGCAGCAGCGAGAGATAAGAAATCAATCTGGTGATCTGGTGAGCTGGTGATCTGATCTCGTGATCTGTTGATCTGTTGATCTGCCGATTTACTTCTGTTCTTTGAGTTTGTAGCCGGCCGGCGGCGCGAACAGGTCGGCCGAGAGCGGTGACGCGTCCACGGACGTCACGGTCGTCGTCATCGAAATGTTGCCCATCTTCGCGAGCATACCGGCCATCGGGCCTTCGCCGCTCATCCGGATGTTCATTTCCTGTTCGTAGGCGATGCCTCCGGTCGCAGCCATCTGCCGGTAGATCTCCGCCATCGCCTTCGCCTGGCCGGGCTGCGCCTTCGCTTGACGCGGGTCGCTGAAGAACCAGCCCTTCTCGACGGCGTTCTTGTAAAACGAAAGGTATTCCTCCGCTCCAGGCGCGCCCTTGACGATCCACACGGGGCCGGCAAGATTGACCGTCATCTTCACGCCATTCTCACCGCCCATCGTCGCCGGGAGGCTGACCTCCATGTCGTAACCGGCCGCGGACTTGCCGATGATGTCCTTGGTCTTCCCGTTGGGCGTGAGCGACGCCTTCATCTCGTCGACACGGACGTTCTTGGCGAGGTCAGCGGCCATCCTCTGCATGTCGTAGACGTCCGCCTCCTTTTTCTTCAAATCGAAGGAGTACATCTTCTGGCCATCGAGGTCGAAGATGGCGACCCGCGTGTTGTCGCCCATCACCGTTTCGGTGCGCATCCGGCTGCCCTTGATGTAGGTGACGGAGGTCATGGTGCCGGACATGCCCATGCCTTTGCCGGCGACGTTCGCCTTCACCGTGACATCGGCCGATGCCGGTGCAGCGACTGCCAGTACTGCCATCCATGCGAGGAACGTGACGCGCTTCATTCAGTGATCTCCACGGAAGAGATAAGTTTACTGCTGTTGCTGGGTCGCCGTCGCGCGCGGCTTGGTCCACTCGTTCGCCCAATTCAACATCTCCGCGACCGTATGCAGCACCGATTCGCGGGCGGCGTAACCGTGAGCCTCATGCGGCAGCGTGACGTAACGAACAGTGGCGCCGTGACCCTTGAGCGCACGGTAGAAACGCTCAGACTGCACGGGATATGTCCCGGCGTTGTCGTCGGCCTCGCCATGGATCAACAGAATCGGTTCCTTGATCTTGTCCGCGTAATTGAACGGTGACATGCGCGCGTACAGCTGCGGCACCTGCCAGAACGTGCGTTCCTCGTTCTGGAAGCCGAACGGCGTCAAGGTGCGGTTGTACGCGCCGCTGCGTGCGATGCCGGCACGAAAGATATCCGAGTGGGCAAGCAGGTTGGCGGTCATGAACGCGCCGTAACTGTGCCCGCCGGCGACGATGCGGTCTCGGTCGACGATGCCCATGTCGACGGCTTTGTCGACGGCGGCTTGCGCGCTGGCGACCAGCTGTTCGATATAGGTGTCGTTCGCCGTCTCGCCAGGGCCGACAATCGGCATCGTCGGGTCGTCGATAATCGCGTAGCCCTGCGTGAGAAACATCATGTGCAGCGTGCTCCAGCCGGGACTGGTAAAGCGATACTGCGAGCCCGTCACCTGACCGGCCATTTCCGGATCCGAGAACTCGCGCGGATACGCCCAGAGCAGCGCCGGCAACCGGCCCTGATCCGGCGTCCAGCCCGGCGGCGTGTGAACGGTCGTGCGCAACTGTACGCCGTCGGCGCGTTTGTAGGTAACCATCTGCGATTTGACGCCCTGCAATGCCGGCGCAGGATCAGGCACGCTGGCGAGCGTGCGTCGCGAGCCGGCTTCACGGCCGCGCATGGCGATCTGCGGCGGGGCGCTGCGCGTTTCGAAGCGGGTGATGAACCGAGAGCCGTCGTCGCTGAGCAGCGCGAGGACGCGCTCGTAGGTTTGATCCTCGGTCTGGAAGAGCCGTTCTTTCTGGCCGGTCTTGAGATTGATGCGGTCGAGAAACGGGCGATCGCCTTGTGGCGACGAGCCGACGCCGGTCATGAAGATGGTGTCGCCGTTCTGAAACAGAACCTCGCGGCCGGAATTACGCAATTGCTTCAGTGGGTCACCGGGATTGTTGTAAGCATCCTCATCGCTGCGCTCGAAGAGTTTCCGGGGCGTCGCGCCCGGCGAGTCAATCACCCACGTGCGAACCTTGCGCGTGGCGCGGTCGTTTTCCTGAAGCCAGATCGAACCGGCCGAGGTCCACGCGATCGACTCGAAACGGAACTGAGTCTTGGTCAACTCGGTCGGTGCTGCCGTGAACGGTGCGGCCAAGGTCAGGATGCGATCGCGGAACTCGACAGTCTTCCGCGGATCGCCGCCGTCCAGCGCTTCGGCGTAAACGACGGTCGCAGGCTGCGTCGGATGCCACTGCCAGCTGCGCGGTCCTGGCAGCACACCGCCGCGTGGAATGTCGTTCGCCATCGGCAGATCGGCGAGCTGTTTGACGAGGGCGCCGCGACGGTCCCAGATTTCGGCCGTGCGCGGGAAACGACGGAACGGCAGAATCCAGGAGAACGGGCGCTTGGTGCGCGTGACGAGCACGAACTGGCCGTCGGGCGACACCTCGACGTTCGTATACAGTGCAGGCGTGCCGATCGGCGCGCGTTGGCCGCTGGTCGCATCGACGATCGCGAGCTGAATCGCGCCGTAGTACTCGAACAGGGTTTCGTCGTAGGCGCTGGTCAGCATGTCCTGCACGGTCGGCGCGGGCGCGGCTTCACCGCGGCTCTCCTGCACGTTCGGGCCTGACGGCACCGCGGGGGCGGCCGGTGCGGGACCACGGTTGGTGTTGATGAACGAGCAAAGCAGCGATCCGCCCTCGCCGATCCACGAGCAAGGCGACCCGAACACGGCGTTGAGCTGCGCCGGCGTCACCGCCCTGGCCTGTCCGGTCGCCGTCTCGCCCACCCACAACTCGACTCCCGTGCCCTTCATCTGCGTGAACGCGAAGCGGCGGCCGTCGGCATTGAACCCAATCCAGCTGATGACGGGCGACGCCGGCAGCGTCACCTTGCGCTCGCTGTTGTCGGCAATCACTCGCAGCGTCAGATTGCGATAGCGGGGGTTCTGGTTCGGCGCACGGTGTGGGGCGTTGGTGCGCGGATTGATGCGCAAGCCGGCAAGCCGGTGAAACGGCTGTGCAAGCTCCGCGATCGTGGGCATGCTTGGCCGCTCCAGCATTGCCACCACGTCGCGTGCCGGGCTGACCTCCGCCGTCGGCGGCGGCGGCGCGTCGAGCATGTCGACTATCACCTTTGGAGGAAGCCGATAACCCGAAGCCGCCGGCTGTTGCGCGTCCAGGCCGATTGACACGGCGACGAGCGAAACAATGAAAGTAAGGCGATAGCGCATGGGGCCTCTCCTAAGGCGAAGGATTCTACTCCTTCAATCGAGTTTCGAGCTCTGCCACAGCGAGCGGCAGAACGAAGATCATGAAAGGCAGCATGTGGCGTAATTCACGGATGTAGACCACTGTCCATGCCAGCACGACGTAGCACGCTAGCGTCAGCGCGAGCGACACCACGAACGGATCGGCCAGCCTGCGCCATGCGCGCCAGGCCAACAGCAACGTCACGTTGAAAAACAACAACACTTTCAGGTTGTCGCGCAGCGCTTTCGCGATGATTGGACCCTGCCAGACGACGAACGGCACGTTCAAGCGGAAGGTGTCCCACCATGCCCACTGCGCCAGCGGCGCCGGATAAACGGCGCGGAGCGCGAAAGTCGGTATCGCGAAGGCGACGGCGCAGGCCACCGGCGCGGACCATGGCGCGCGGCCGCGAACCGCCTCGAAGCCGGCGAGCAACGCGATCAGCATCGCGGTTTCCTTGGCCCACGCTCCCGCGAATGCGGCCAACGCCGCGAGCCACCAGCGCCGCCGGCGGATCGCAACGACGCCGGCAAACCACGAGAGTACCGCGAGGTAGTCGTTGGTGAAATAGATCGCGTAGCCTTCGGAACTGAACGCCACCGCGGAAACGAACAGGTAACTGAGGGCCGCCAGGATCGCGCCGAGCGGGCTGACAATGGTGGTCGAAAATACGTACAGCAACGCTGTGGCAGCGGCAAGGGCCAGGGTCTTGACACCAACGTCGATGACGTGGGGATCGACCGGTACGATCATCGTTCCCGCGCGTGCGATCCAGAAACCAAGAACGCGCCACTGGTATGGGAACGGGCGTGTGCCCGCAAGCGTGTCGTCGTACTGCTGCGTCGACAGGCCTCGAAAGGACATGTTCGTGACGAGGTCGAACGCGTGCAGATCGACGTAGCGCGTGTAGACCGACCAGCCGCTGAACAGCAGCAGGCCGACGAGCACAATTGCTTTCAGCCGGTTCATCGCCGCGCGGCCGCCAGCCCTGCGGCGCGGCCTGTCGCCCAAGCCCAGGAAAAGTTGTGACCCCCGATGGGTCCGAAGGCGTCGAGCATTTCGCCACAAAGATACAGCCCGGCGACCCTCCTGCTCTCCAGAGTTTTGGTGTCGACTTCGTTCAACTGAACCCCGCCGCCGGTCACTTCCGCCTTCTTGTAGCCCTCGTTACCGGTCCACGGCAGCGCGTACGCCGTCAACGCGTCAATCAAGGCGAGGCGCTCGGTTCGTTTCAGCGCGCTGGTGCGGCGATCGCCAGGGATGCCGGCCTCGCCAATCACATGATGGGCCAGCCGCTCCGGTAGATGACGGCTGACAATGCCGGCGATGGGCGTGGACGGCGCCTCGAACGCGCGCGTCCAGTCGCCTGCGGACAGCGCCGACCATTGGACCCGAATCACCGGTTTGCCCGATCGTGCGGTGAGATGAGAGACGTCGAGCACACTGGGGCCACTGTAACCGCGGTGCGTGAAGAGAAAGCCGCCGTTCGCTTCGAACGGCTTCGGTGTGCGTGCACGGAGCCTGACGTGCAGCGACACGCCGGCCAGCGAGTCGTGCGTGCCGTTGCCGAGCAGCGGCGTCAATGCGGGATACGGGTCGATCATCGCGTGGCCGAGACGCTGCGCGATGGCCAACCCGCCGCCATCGCTACCCGTGGCCGGTACCGACAATCCGCCGGTCGCGAGGACCACACGGTCGCACTCGATCGCGCCGGCTGACGTGGCGACGGTGAACCCTGATGCCGTCGAAATCACATCGCTGACCCGGGTATCGAACTGCATGTTGACGCCATTCGACCGGGCAAACGCCACCAAGCCATCGCGCACGTCTTTCGCGCGATTCGACCGCGGGAACAGCTTGCCGGACTCCTCTTCGAGCGCCAGCGGGATCTGCAACTGCTGTTCAAAGAACGCGCGCTGTTCATGAAGCGGCCATGCTCGAAGCATGGCGCGCAGCAAGTGCGGTGGTGAATCGGTGACGAACCGACCGGGCGCGAGCACCGACGGCAGGACGTTGCAGCGCCCGCCACCGCTGATCAAAATCTTGCGGCCACCGTCGGCGGTGCGTTCGATCAGGGTGGTGCGCGCGCCTCCGGCTGCCGAAAATGCGGCGGCGACCAGGCCGGCGGCGCCCGCGCCGACGACGGCCACCGAAAGCGGGTTCATGACGCCACTAATTTACCGTGGCCGCCTCGGCTCCGGTGCCGGTATCGGACCACGTCCGGATCGGTCTAAAGTATTTCCGGTTGCCGTCATGAAGAACCTGTTGCTTGCCGTTGCTGTGACTTTCAGTGTCGTTGCGGATGCCGCTGCCGACGATCGTGTTCTGGGACTGCTGTCGCTGCCCGAAGTGTTTGGCAGCGGCCCGTGCGCGAAGTTCACGCCGCAGGACGTGCCACTCTTCTCCGCGCCGAACAACGCTCAGCCGATCGCCGTGATTCGCGTCGATCAGCAACCATCATTTGCGCCGCATGGCGGCTGCGAGGGGCTCGAAGTCAGCGTGCACATGGGTAAAGCGCGCGAGGAGTTGCCGACGCGCGAGTACGACTACGAAATGCCTGCCGCGATCGTCCTCGACCGCCGCGACGGGTGGTTCAAGATCCGGCTTCGCGACGATCGCTCGGCGTGGCTGAAGGCGTCGGCGATCGATCGATTCATGCCGCTGTCCGATCTATTCGAGGAGTTTGCGGGTTTGACGGCGATCAACAGCGGTTTCACCGGCCGGCTACTGGCGGCGCCCGCCGCGCTGGCCGGGCCGATTTTGCCGCGTGTCACTGCGGCGCAACCGGTGCGAGTGGTGGAGATCCGCGAGCGAGCGGGCCAGTCGTGGCTGCAGGTCGAAGTGTTGAGCAACTCCGCCTGCACCGCGGGAGCTCAGGGGCCGCCCGAAGTGATTGCGACCGGCTGGCTGCCAATGCACATGGAAAGCGGCGAGCCCACGGTCTGGTTCTCGTCGAGAGGGTGTTAGCGCGGTCCGGCAGGGCGCGGACCGCCAATCACCACAGGCTCCGCCGCCTTTAACGGAACAGCTCGTCGACGCTGACGAAGTTGACCGGGCCGAGGTTCAGTTTGCGAATGTCGCCCTCGATCGCGGCGCGGTCGCCGACGATGACCACGGCCATCTTGTCGGGTTGGATGTAGCTCGCCGCGAGCTTCTGCACGTCGGCCGCGGTCACCCGGGTCACCGCCGAAACGAAATTCGCATACGTGTCTTCGGGCAGGTTATAGACCACGAGATCCTCGAGCTTGCGTGCCAGATCACCGGTGGTCTCGAACTCGCCGGGAAAACCGAGCGCGACGTAGTTCTTCGCCTTTTGCAACTCCGCGTCAGGCACCGGCTTCAGGATCGCGTTGAGCTCGTTGAAGAACTCGGCCACGGCAGGACCGGTCTTGTCGGTCTGCACGCCCGCCGCGGCCAGAAACGGCCCCGCCGAGATCCGCATGTCGAAGGCGGAACTGGCGCCGTAGCTGTAACCGTTCCTCTCGCGAAGGTTCTGATTGAGCCGCGACGTAAATGACCCGCCGAAAATCGTGTTGAGGACCTGCAGCGCGGCATAGTCGGGCGTCGATCGCGGCACGCCGATCCACCCGATGCGAATCTGCGATTGTGCGGCGCCGGGTTTGTCGACAATATAGACCTGGCGTGATTTGAGCTGCGGCGCGAGCGGGACCTCGGCGACGAGTGGCTGGACGCCGTTTGCCTTCCATTCACCAAAGCTTTTCTCGAGCATCGGCAGGATCGAGGCCGGCGTGACAGCGCCGACCACCAGCAACGTGGCGTTGTCCGGGCGATAGTGGGCGCGATAGAACGTCTGGAGATCGGCAATCGAAAAGGCCTCGATCGCGGGACCCAGGCCGTTCGCCGATGTTCCGTAACGGTGTGTCGGCCCGTAGAGGACGCGGGGAAATGCGAGACCGATCAACGCCGCTGGATTGTCGCGCGCCTGCAGCAGGTTGGTGAGCCGCTCCTTCTTCAGCCGATCGAGCTCCGCCGCAGGGAACGCCGGTCGCAGCGATACGTCCGCCATCAGCGGCAACGCGGCATCGAGTTTCGACACCGGCACCGACAGGCGGACCGCCGAGTAATCGAACGAGCTGGTCGTCGTGAGGTTGGCGCCAAGAAATTCGAGGGCGTCAGCCAGGTCGAGTGCCGAGCGCGTGCCCGCGCCCTCATCGAGCATGGCGGCGGTCAGACTGCCGATGCCGTACTTGCCGATTGGATCGGCGGCGCTGCCGGAGCGGACGATCAGGTTGATCTGCGCGAGCGGCACTTCGTGGTGCTCGACGATCCAGACGGCGAGGCCGTTCGACAGCCGCTGTTTCTGGATCGCGGGCATCTTCAACGACGGCGCCGGGCCCAACGCGGGCGGTTTGCTGCGATCGGGCTTTCCCTGCGTTGGCGCGGCGGGCACCTGCGCAGTCGTTGCGGCCGCGGTTGCGGCCATCATCAATCCAATCAGGAATTTCGTCACTGCTTCGCCTCCGGCACTACGCTGAGCTCCACACGGCGATCCTGCGGCAGGTATTTGGCGACGGCGTCCTTCACCCCGTCGGCCGTGACGGCGCGATACCGGTCGAGATCCTTTTGAAAGTAATCGGGCTGTCCGGTGGCCTTGTAGTACGCGTTCAATTGATCCGCCTTGCCGTTGACGCGCTCCATGCCGCGATAAAAGTTCGCTTCGATCTGATTGAGCGCGCGGGTCATCTCGCGCGCGTCGGGGGCGGTCGTCCGCAGCGTGGCGAGCTCCTCGTCGATCACGGCCTGGATCTTGTCGAGCGCCACGCCGGGCCGGGCCGTGGCCATGATGGTGAAGTTGCTGCCGAGCGCCATCGATTGCTGGAACGCGTTGACGTCCTGGGCGATCTGCAGGTCGTAGACGAGGCGTCGATACAGCCGTGAATTCTTGCCCCCGGTCAGCAGGTTGGCGACGATGTCCATCTCGGCGTCGCCGGGCTTCAGCAGCGCCGGCGTGTGCCACGCGAGGTAGAGCCGCGGCAGCTGCACGCGATCGGTGATCGTGTGTTTCTTCACCCCGTCCAGGGCGACCGGCGGCGCGGTCAGCGGCGGCACCGGCTTACCCGCGGCCACGTCGCCGAACCATTTCTCCACCAGCGTTCGGGTGTTGGCGATGTCGATATCGCCGGCGATGACCAGACTCGCATTGGACGGCACGTAATACGTGCGGAAGAAGCGCGCGACATCCTCGAAGCTGGCGGCGGTCAAGTCCTCCATCGAGCCAATCGTCGACCAGCTGTAGGGGTGGCCCTTCGGATAGAGGAGCGCCGGCAACTCGATGAAGGCTTGTCCATACGGCTGATTGTCGACGCGCTGACGTTTCTCGTTCTTCACGACATCGCGCTGGCCGTTGATCTTGTCCGGCGACTTGTCGTCGAGCAGGAACCCCATGCGATCCGATTCGAGGAACAACGCCAGTTCGAGCGCGTTCGACGGAATGTCTTCGTAATAGTTGGTGCGATCGTTGTTGGTCGAGCCGTTGTTGTTGCCGCCGGCGGCCTCGAGCCAGGTGTCGAATGAGCCCTCGGGCACGTGCATCGAGCCTTCGAACATGACGTGCTCGAACAGGTGCGCAAAGCCGGTGCGGCCGGGCCGTTCGTTGGCTGAGCCGACGTGGTACCAGACGTTCACCGTCACGACGGGCACGCTGGTGTCGCGATGCAGAATCACGTTCAGGCCGTTGGGCAGCTTGAACTGGGTAAACGGCACCGACAGCACGGGCGTTTGCTGTGCGGCCATGCCGACGCTGGCGGCCAGGAGTAACGCCGTAACGGAAAGCAGACGGGTCATGCCCCGATTCTATTTCTTACGGATCGTATCGAGCATTTCGATTGCGGCTTCGGAAATGGCCACGACCGCCGGGTGTTTCAAGCGCCTTTCCACGGAAATCGCGAAATAGCGCTCGCGAACGTCATCCAGCCGTCCCACGACCGTCACACCAAACTGCCGCATTACTTCTTTTTCGAGGACCGTCGGCGCGACGAACAGACCTGTCCCGGCCTGGCCGAAGGTCGTCAACAGCGCGCTATCGTCGAGCTCGGCCACGATGCGGGGCCGGATTTGCTGCTGCTCGAAAAACTGATCGAGCGTGCGCCGCAGCGTCTTGCCGACGGTCGGCACGAGAAACGGCGCGCCGTCGAGCGAGCGGGGAAAGTTCTTGCGGCGCGGCGCCGCCAGCTTCGCGGTGCCGAACACCGTCACCGGCGTCTCGCCGAGCGGGTGGCTGAACACCTTGATCTTGATCGACGGGGCGACCGGCGTGTCGGCAATCACGAGGTCGAGCGCATGCGTAGCGAGATCCGTGAGCAGGCGTTCGGGCGCTCCGTCGCGGCAGACGATGTGGACGGGCTGTTCGAGCCTGAGCGCGGGCTCGAGCAGACGATACGCGATGATCTTGGTGACCTCGTCGGCGACGCCGACCTGGAATCGCATCGGCCGGCCGGTGGGCCGATCCTTCAGCGTGTCCATCAACTCGCGGCCCAGGCTGAAAATGTCGTCGGCATAGCGAAAGACGACACGGCCCATATCGGTGAGGACGAGATTGCGCCCGGAGCGCAGGAACAGTTTTTCGCCGAGCTGTTCTTCGAGCGCGCGGATCTGCCCGCTGATGGTTGGCTGCGCGAGACGCAGCTCGATACTCGCCCGCGCGATCGTGCCCTCGCGAGCCACCGTCCAGAAATAGAGAAGGTGGTGGTAGTTCAGCCACTCCATCGTCAGTCAGCAGTCAACAATCGGCAGTTCACAGTTGCAGTCTTGCCGTCGACAGTCCCAGTCGGCCAGTCGGCCAGTCGTTCAGTCGAGTCAGAGAGTCTTTCAGTCACGGAGTGTATACTTTGCATTTCTAGACGTGACTGAAAATCCGCTTGTCGCCGTGATCATGGGGTCGACATCTGACTGGGACACGATGTCTCATGCCGCGGACGTGCTCGAACGGTTCGGCGTGCCATTCGAGAAAGACGTCGTCTCGGCGCATCGCACGCCGGTGTGGATGGCGGAATTCGCGCAAGGCGCGGAAGCGCGGGGCATCCAGGTGATCATCGCCGGCGCCGGCGGCGCCGCGCATCTGCCTGGGATGGTCGCCTCGCACACGATCCTGCCGGTGCTCGGCGTGCCGGTGCAGAGCGCGTCGCTGCAAGGGCTCGACTCGCTGTTGTCGATCGTGCAGATGCCGCGCGGTGTGCCGGTCGGCACGCTTGCGATCGGCAAGACCGGAGCCGGCAACGCCGGCCTGCTCGCCGTCAGCATCCTCGCCACGACACGGCCGGAGTTGCGCGAGCGGCTGCGGCAATTCCGCGCCGAACAGACGGCCAAGGTGCGCCAGGACACACTCCCGTGAACCGTATCGTGTTGCCCGGCGCCACCATCGGCGTGCTGGGCAGCGGACAGCTCGGGCGGATGCTCGCGCTCGAGGCGCGGCGCATGGGGTATCGGGTCCACACCTTGTCGCCCGGCGTCGATACGCCGACCGGCCAGGTGGCGGATCTCGAGGTGAGTGCCGAGTACGACGACATCGAAGCGATCCGCGCGTTCGCCCGCGGCGTCGACGTGGTGACGTTCGAATTCGAGAACGTCTCGACCAACGCGGCTGACGCCGCGGCCGAGCTCGTGCCGGTGCGGCCGAGCGGCGCGGCGCTGCATATCACGCAGCAACGCGCGCGCGAGAAGGCATTTCTTGCGGATCGCGGCTATCCGGTCACGCCGTTCGCCAAAGCGCAATCGCTCGACGAGCTCGCGGTCGGCCTGGGCGCGATTGGGCTGCCGGCGATCGTCAAGACCGCCGCGTTCGGCTACGACGGCAAAGGCCAGCACCGCATCGATCGCATCGAGGACGGCGAGCGGGTGTGGGGATTAATCGGTCACCAGGAGGCAATCATCGAGCGGCTCGTCAAGTTCACCCACGAGATCTCGGTGATCGCCGTGCGCGGCCTCGATGGCGAGTTCGCGCATTACGGCGCGGTCGAGAACCTGCATCGCAATCACATTCTGGATCTGTCGGTGGCACCCGCGCGTGTCGACGCCGGCGTCGCTTCTGAGGCGGTGCACCTGGCGCATCGCGTGCTGGACGACCTGGGTTACGTCGGCGTGTTGTGCGTTGAGTTTTTTGTGACGGCGGATGGCCGCGTGCTGGTCAACGAAATCGCGCCACGGCCGCACAACTCAGGCCATTTCACCATCGATGCGTGCGTGACCTCGCAGTTCGAGCAGCAGGTGCGAGCGGTGTGTGGCTTGTCGCTCGGCGATCCCACGCAGATCAAGCCGGCCGCGATGGTCAATCTGCTTGGCGACTTGTGGATCGACGGCGAGCCGGACTGGGCCGCCGCGCTGGCCCTTGCCGATGTGAAACTGCATTTGTACGGAAAGGGCGCCGCGCGTGTCGGCCGGAAGATGGGGCACATCACCGCACTGGGCGACACCGTCGACGAAGCGGTGGCCAAAGCACTGGCGGCGAGGGAGGTGCTCTGCTGACGATCGTTCTACGGGCGTTCTACGGGGGTTCTACGATCGTTCTACGATCGTTCTACGGGCGTTCCATGGCGGGAACCAGTGTGAGCGTCGACACCGTGGCGCCGGGCATGAAGGGGGTCGGGTCGCCGTTGAGCCAGGCGCGGTATTGGTCGCCGTAATGTGGCGACAACGGGTGGCCGCTCTGGCCGGTCGGGATGTGCAGGATGCCCTCATGTTCGCGGCCGGGTGAGACGACCATTCGTTGCGACGGACCGGTTCGCGGCGTGCTGGCGCGTGGGGTATAGACATCGCCCGGCAGCGGCGCGCCGGGCATGTTGAGATAGTTCCCGAAGATTGGGATGGCGGATGCAAGCGGATGACGGATCTCCGCGGTGTTCGCTTCACCCCAGGTGCGCTCCGCCAGCGTCTTGCTCCGTTCGATCAATTGCTCGATCGTGATGTCGACCGCCGCAAGGACCGCCTGGTCCCACGACTGGTATTTCGGATCGAGCAAATGCGCGGGCCGCTCGGTGAGAATCTGCCAGACAGGCCCTTCACCCCGCAGCAGTCGCGTGTAATCGAAATCAGGATCGACTGCCGCCGCCGCCGCCGTCAGTGACGTCATCACCGCGCGCACGAACGTCGTGCGGAATTCCTTGACCAAACGGTAGCCCACTGAGTCCGTTGACGCCCTGCCAGTCCAGCTCGATGCCACGAGCCGCCTGAACTCGTCGCGTCCCGCCGCGCCCGGTGACGCAGATTGGGACCCAGGCGCGGGGATGGTATTGAGCAGCAACGTGCGCCACCGCTCGAGAAACAACGCGCGATCGTCGAGCTGGATGTCAAGCATGTCCCGCGGCGTCGCTTTGTCGATTCGCAACAATCGATCGCGAATCAGCCGCGCGCGGATGGCATCGGCGTAGCCACCCTCTCCAATCGTGGCCAGCATCCGGCCGTCGACGACGGGCGCATTTGCGGACCAGAGACGGCCGTCCGCTGGATCGATGATGCGCGGGAATTCAGCCACATCGAGATAACCATCCCATCGATGTGATCCGTTCACCCATGATTCCGGGGTGAAGCCGTTGTGTCCGACGCGCCGCGGGATCACGCCGCCAATCGTCCAACCGATGCGGCCAGTCCGATCGACCATCGCCACGTTTTGATTCGGCATCCCGAGGCCAGCGACGGCAGTCATCAGCTCCTCGACCGTTCGCGCGCGCTCCGGCCTGGTGACATCCGAAGCGAGGACGCGCGGATCGTGCGCGACCCACCGTTGCGCATATTCGCGGCCGCGCCGGTCCTTCCAGATGACGGGTCCCCAGATTGTCCACTCGACGCGCGCGGTCCTTTCAGCGGCGCCCTTGACGACGATTGTCTCGTTGAAGATTTGGAACGACGCGGCGCCGTTGGGCGTGAGGTATTTCGACGCGTCTCTGGGATCCCGCTCGATGCGAACCAGGTCACTCCAGTCGCCGCCCGTGTTCGTAAACCCCCAGGCGACGTGGCCATTGCTCCCGACGACCAGCCCGGGGATGCCGGGCAGTGTGACGCCGGCCAGTAGTTGCTTGGCGGTTAGCTGAGCGGCATCGGGAAAAATCATCGACGCGCGATACCAGATGATCGGCACCCCGATTGACAAGTGCATGTCGTTGGCCACCATCGCCGCACCGGACGCAGAGCGCTCGGCGTCGACCGCCCAGTTATTCGAGCCAAGGCTGGTCAGCACGGCTTCGTCATCGACGTGCGCGCGGACGCTGGCAGCCTGATCACGACTGAGGCGTTTGGACGACGTTGGCGCGACGCGACGGACATCGAACACATCGGGGCCGGGTATGGGCGGACGCTCAATCGCGGTGCCGATGACCGGCGTGTCCCACTCGGATCCAACGGTCGACAGGAAGCGAAACATCGGTTCCGGCAACGAGTCGCGAAGCGCGCCGTGCGAGCGCTCGAACAATGCCTGGCGCCCCTGCAATGTGTTGAACATCGCGAGCACCGTCAATATCGAATCCTCGGGCAGCCAGCGCTCGGGCTCGGCGCGCAGAATCAGGTACTCGAACGGCGGCGCGTCAAGCGCGTCGAGGCCGGCATTGACCCCGTCCGAGTAGGCTTCGAGTACGCGGCGATAGGACGGTTCCGACAATTCGACCGCGCGGCGCGCGACGTCTCGGAAGCGATGCACCCGGATCTCTTCGTCGACGGCAATCGCGCGTGGACCGACCAGTGCGGCCAGCTCGCCGGCCGGCTGCCGTCGCTGCAGGTCCATCTGAAAGAAGCGATCCTGCGCGTGAAGAAAGCCGAGCGCGCGCGCCACATCCTCGCGGGAAGCGCCGGTGATCGTCGGGATACCAAGAGCATCGCGCTCGATGGTGGCGTTCGCCCGCAGCCCGCTGATCGCGACCGTGCCGTCGAGGCGCGGCAGGCTCGCACGCATTCGCGAACGGGCGTAGACGGCGCCGCCGACGATCACGACGGCGAGACCGATGAGCAGGAGGAGCAGACCGCGGACCATCCACCCGAACATGACCAGGATTGTATCGAGACGCACGGTGCGCCTGAAGGCCGACCAGGCACTGCAATCGCAACCCGCGGATCGTGGACCGCGGCACCAGTGGCGTATCGTGCGGTCATGGTGCACGATCAAGCGATTGCAATGACAGGACTGGACATGCGCTGGCGCGCGCTAGCGGAGCGGGATGCCGCCGCAGACGGCACGTTTGTTTACGGCGTGACGTCGACGCGGATTTATTGCCGGCCGAGTTGTCCAAGCCGCCGGCCGCGGGCCGATCGCGTCAAGTTTTTCGATACTACCGCGGAAGCGCGGCACGCCGGGTTTCGCGCCTGCAAGCGCTGTCAGCCCGACATCGTCGGCCTGGCGCAGCCCGGAGTGGAAGCGGTGCGTCGCGCCTCGGCGTACCTCGCATCGCATGCCGATCAAGCGGTGACCCTGGCGCAACTCGCGCGCGTCGCGGCGATGAGCGCGCATCATCTGCAGCGGCGCTTCAAGGCGATCGTCGGTCTGTCTCCGCGTGAGTTTCAATCGGCGGTGCGGGCCGGCAAGCTGCGCACCAGCCTGCGCGACGGGCGCGACATCACGACGGCGATCTACGAGGCCGGGTACGGATCGCCAAGTCGCGTGTACGAAGCCGCTCCCACCGGCAAGGGGATGTCCCTGTCGGCATACCGGCGGGGCGGCGCCGGCATGCGCATCGGTTACTCGACGATCGCGAGCACGATCGGCCGGGTACTGATCGCCGCGACCGATCAGGGTGTGTGCGCGGTGAAGATCGGCGAGAACGATCGCGCGCTGGTCAGCGAGTTGCGGAGGGAATACCCCGCCGCGGTCGTGACGGCGACCTCCAAACCCCGTCGCGAGTGGATCACCGCCGTCGCCGAACATTTGCGTGGTGCTTCCACGTCGCTCGATCTGCCCATCGATGTGCAGGCGACAGCCTTTCAGTGGAAGGTGTGGCGGGCGCTGCAGCGGATTCCATACGGGGAGACGCGACGGTATGGCGACGTTGCGACGAGCATCGGCCGGCCGAAAGCCGTGCGCGCGGTTGCACGCGCGTGCGCGACCAATCCGGTCGCCCTGGTCGTGCCATGCCACCGGGTGGTCCCCGCAGCTGGCGGGGTCGGCGGCTACCGATGGGGCAGAAAGACGAAGGACAAGTTGCTGGCGGCAGAAGCTCGAGCCAAAAGCCTATAGAATTCCCTCGTGCCATCGACCCGATACGGCATTTCCCCCTGGCTGGACGCCGTACCTGTCAAAAAACGGCCTGAATTTCCGGCTTTTCGCGGCGTCATCGAGCATCCCGTGGTCGTGGTGGGCGGCGGTATGGCCGGTGCGATGTCGGCGTATGCCTGCGCCGCCGCGGGTTTCAAGGTCATTTTGTTGGAGGCCGAACGCATCGGCGCCGGCGGCAGCGGCCGTGCGACCGGCCTGATGTCCGGCGAAACCGGCGACGCGTATCGCGACGTCGAATCGAGGCACGGCAAGCGGCTGGCCCGATCGGTCTTCGAGGCGATGGAATCGGCGCCGCGCGAGTTGGCCGCGACTGCCAAACGTCTGGGCATCAGGGCGGATGTCGCTGTCACCAACCAGCTGCGTATTCTCGGCGCCGGGCAGCCGGACAAGCTGCTGCGACGCGAATCCGCCGCGCGCGAAGGAACCAAACTCGACGCCGCGTGGCTGGCGCCCGGTGCGGTAGCGCGCCTCACCGCGCTGGAGACGGCCGGCGCGATGCGCCTGCCGGACGGCGGTTTTGCCGATCCGTTCAAGCTGACGCTGGGATTTCTGAATGCGGCGGTCAAGAAGGGCGTGAAGGTCTACGAGCGATCGCGGGTCAAAAAGATCACGTTCACGCGCAAGACCGCGACCGCGTTTCTCGACGGCGGCGCCATCACGACGACCCATCTCGCGATTTGCACGGGCGAGCCGACCTCGTTATTCAAGCCACTCAAGCGGCACCTTCGCCACGAAGATCGTTACGCCGTCCTGACGGAGCCGCTGCCGGCGCCGGTTCGCGCCGAGCTCGGCCAGCGCACCGCGATCCTCTCCGATACGGAGACACCGCCGCATCATTTGTATTTCACGCACGACCACCGCGCGTTGTTTGCAGGCGCCGATCAGAAACGGCCGGCGGATCGGCTGCGCGACAAGACGCTGATTCAGCGCACCGGGCAATTGATGTACGAATTGTCGCGGCTCTATCCGGCGATCTCAGGTGCACGTCCGGAATACGGATGGGACGTACCATTGGCGCATTCGGTGGATGGCGTGCCGTACGCCGGTTCGCATCGCAACTTTCCGTTCCATCACTTTGCGTTCGGCACGTTGCACGATCCGGCGCGCGCGTTCCTGGCCAGCCGGATCATCCTGCGAAGCATTCAAGGGACGACAACCAAAGACGACGAGTATTTTTCATTCGCGCGCAACCTGTAACGGCGTGTTGCTGGCCGCGTTGTCCGATACGAGGGAAACCCCGCGGCCGAGTCAGGCATCTTTCCATTACCCCGAAGCTCGCGGCGTGCCGGAAGGTATGGCAGCACCGACGCGCAAAACGGCTGGCAGCACGAGTTGGGGTGGTGTTGCGACGGCGGCGAGGGAACGGCTCGGCGCCCAACGGCGTAAACGACGTTAGGTTCTATACTGATCTCTTGAAACAGGTTCATCCCACAACGGAAGGCAAAGTCTCCATGCTCCGCATTCTCACGGCGTTCATTTTCAGCGTGGCTTTCGGCACTGCGGCGTTTGCGCAGTCGACGGCCATCAACGGGACCATTGAAGGCACGGTCAAGGACGAGCAAGGCGCGTTGTTGCCCGGCGTCACCGTGACCGTGACCAACCTCGACACGGGCGATCAACGGGTCGTCGTGACCAACGAGAGCGGCCTGTATCGCGCGCCGCTGTTATCGCTGGGCACCTATCGGGTCGCGGCTGAACTGCAGGGATTCAAAAAGTTCGAGCAGACCGGCGTGTCGCTGCGCGCCGGCCAGACGGCGGTGATCGACGTATCGTTGAGCGTCGGCGCGCTGGCCGAAACCATTACCGTGACCGCCGACGCCCCGGTCGTCGACCTTGCCAAGATCGAGCAGGGCCGCACGCTGAGCGAGGCGGAGATCAAAACGCTGCCGCTGACGTCCCGCAACCCCTACAACTTCGCGCTGCTGCAGCCCGGGGTGGTCGGCTTCGAGACCAACGAGTTTGGCGTGCCGCGCATCACCGCCAACGGCGCGCTGCTTCGCGTCAATTACCAGGTCGACGGCAGCAACAACACGCAGAAGGATCGCGCGGGACTTCGCCAGATGCCGATGTCGGAAGTGATGATCCGCGAAGTGAAGGTCGTCACCAGCGGCTACGCTCCCGAGTTCGGGCAGACGATGGGGATGGTCTACAACGCGATCACGCCGTCGGGCACCAACACCCTGAAGGGTCAGGCGAGCTACCGGCTGCAGCGGCAGTCGATGGTGGCGATGCCGTTCTTCACAGCCGCCGGGGCGGCGAAGCCGCCGACGGACGTCAACGTCTACACCTTCGACCTCGGCGGCCCGATCGTCAAGGACAGGACGCACTTCTTCGGCGGTTATGAGCACACCGAGCGCGACTTGTCCGGTTTGAGCGTGATTACGATCTCGCCGGCGAACCAGGCGGCGCTCGGACTCAGCGAACCTGCCTACCAGCCGCGCGGTCTCAACACCGAATTCGCGATCGGCAAGGTCGATCACCAGATCAGCTCCGGCAATCGCCTGTCGGTCCGTTACATGTTTTTCGACAATTTCATCACCGCCAACGTCGGCGGCGGTCTGCTCTCGGTGCAGCGCGCCAACGACTTCGCGGATCGCCAGCACTCGACCGGCGCGCAGTTGATTTCAACGATTGGTGGCGGCATGCTCAACGAGCTGCGGCTGCAGTACGCGACGCGCGCCCAGAGCCGCGTGCCGAATGCGCAGTCAGGGACCGGCCCCGCGATCAACGTCACCGGCGTCGCGCAATTCGGCGGTCCGATCGCCGCCGTGTCGGATGCGGGCTTCGGCTTCACGCAAAACGTGTTTCAGGTCAACAACAACTTCACCGTGCTGAAAGGCAACCACGCGATGAAGGCGGGTGTGGACCTGCAGTGGGTCGCCGACACGCGCGTAGCGCCACAGGCGCAGCTTTACACCTTCCCGACGCTGCAGGCGTATCTCGACGCGCGCAATGGCGTCAATCGTTTCAGCTATACGACCTTCACCCAGTACTTCGGTCTGCCAAATCTCGAGTACAACACTGCGCAGTACGGCGTGTTCGTCCAGGACGACTGGCGAGTCACGACGGACCTCAAGGTGCTGTATGGTCTCCGTTACGACCTGTATACTCCGCCCGATTCGAACCCAAGCGCGCCGGTCGCGTCGTCACGCAGCTTCCCGGTTTCGAAGAACAATTTTGCGCCTCGTCTCGGCGCGGTGTGGACGCTCGGCGAAAGCAAGCGCGCCGTGATTCGCGCGAACACCGGCCTGATGTACGACCAGACGTTGAACGCGATTTACGAGCAGGCGCTGCAGAACGACGGGACCAACGCGCGAGCCTCGGCGACGTTCACCCCGACGCAGGCGGGCGCGCCGGCGTTTCCGGCGGTGCTGAGCGCGGGCACCGGCGCGACGCCGAACCTGGCGTGGACGGTCGACCCGGAATTCAAGATCGCGCGGTCGTGGCAGAACAACGTGCAGTTCGAACGTGCCATCGGCGACCACTACTCCGTTGCTATCGGGACGTCCTTCGTGAAGGGTTACAACCTGCCCGTCGTCACGAACATCAACCCGATCAATCCGATTGGCACGCTCGCTGACGGCCGGCCGATTTTCAGCACCGCGGTCAATGCGTCGACGCGGCTCGACCCCCGTTACAACGTGATCAACAGCGTCCAGTCGCCGGGCGAGTCGACGTATCGAAACATGACGCTGCAACTGACCCGCCGACAGTACCGCGGCATCGGCTTCGACTTTGCCTACACCCTGGGCAAGGCCGAGGATAATGCGCCAATTACCGGCACGTTGTCGGTGCAGGGCGATGCCGGCCGGTCGGACATGACGAACCTCGAGTTCGATCGCGGCCCCAACATCCTCGACCAGCGGCACACCTTCGTTGGCAGCATCGTCGCGACGCCGCAGTTCGAGCGCGGCGGCGCCGCCGGCGCGGTTCTGAACAACAACGTCTTTGGTCTGGCCATTCAGCTCGCCAGCGGCATCCCGGTCAACCTGCGCAGCAACCTCGAGCTGAACAACGACGGCACGGCCAGCGATCGTCCGGTCGGCGTCGCGCGCAACTCGCTCAACCTGCCCTCGCGAAAGAACCTCGACTTCCGGTATTCGCGCCGGTTCGGCTTCGCCAACGACTTGGCGGCGGAACTGATTGCGGAGGTGAAGAACATCTTCAACACCGAACAGGTGTCGTCGGTGAATGCGACGGTCCCGACCAACGCTCAGGGCGTGCCGACCGGAACCCTGCCGACGTCGGGAAGCCAATTGACGCCGACCGGCGGGTACGAGCAGCGGCAATTCCAGTTGGGATTCAAGTTCACGTTCTAGTTACGAACGCCGTCGTGACGCGTCTGCTCGAGGTTGCCATGCGCCGTAGTCTTCTCGTCGTCGCCGCGCTGATCGCTGCCGCGTCAGCTCATTCCACTGCGCAACATCAACTCGTTCCCGTCGCCCAGCTCAGGGGCGAGCCGGCGCTCGAATTGCAATTGCGCAAGCTCGACACCGTCGGCAACTTCATGATGACGACCGCGCATCCCGATGATGAGAACAACGCGATGCTGGCGTATTTCGCGCACGGGAAGGGATTTCGCACGTCGCTGGTGACGGCGACGCACGGTGAGGGCGGGCAGAACGAAATCGGCCCGGAACTGTTCGTGCCGCTGGCGGTGCTGCGCACCGAAGAACTGCTGGCGGCCCATCGCTTCGACGGCGCGGAGCAATACTTCACGCGGGCCATCGATTTCGGCTACTCGTTCAGCATCGACGAGACGCTCGAGAAGTGGGGGCACCAGGAAATTCTCGGTGACTACGTACGCATGATCCGCACTATCCGTCCCGACGTGATCGTCGGGTTCGTGTTCGACGGCGATGGCGGCGGCCAGCATCACCAGACATCGTCGCGACTGACGCTCGAAGCATTTCGCGCGGCCGCGGATCCCGCGAAGTTCCCGGAGCAAATCAAGGAAGGTCTGCGCCCCTGGCAGGCAAAGAAGTTTTATTACACTGCTGGTTTCGGGCCGGGCGGGCCGGGCGGCGCAAACCGAGCCGGCGCGGCGCCGGGGCAGACCACCGGCGCGTCCGCGGGGCCGCCGGTTGAAGCTCCCACGACCCTGAGTTTCACTGGCGGCTCGCAGTTCGATCCGGTTCTCGGGCGCACCTACGAGGAGATCGGCGCCGAAGCACGCAGCATGCACAAATGCCAGGGCATGTCGCAGTTGTTGCCGTTACCGGCGCCAACGGGTGGCGGCGGCGGATTCGGAGGCGGCCCCGGTGGCGTTCGCAATTACCGGCTGCGCGACAGCGTGCTGCCGGGCGGTGTCCTCCGCCCGGAAAGAGAGATCTACGATGGCGTCGACACCAGCCTCCGAAGCCTGCTGTCGTTCGCCCCGAACGCACCTCCGGCTCTCGGCGCGGGGCTCGACCGCATCGCGGCGTCGGCGCGTGAGGCACGGCAGGCGTTAGCGGCCAACGGCGGCAATGCAGCCGTCGCGCCGTTGAGCGGCGGCCTGCAGGCGCTTCGCGCGTTGCGTGCCTCGCTGACCACCATGGAGCTTTCGGGTGACGCGCGCTTCGAGATCGATTTCAGGCTCGCCCAGAAGGAGACGGAGTTCGCCAAGGCGATGATGCTGGCCGCCGACATTCGCATCGACGCTATCGCACGAGATGGATTGGTCGTGGCCGGCCAGCCGCTGCAGATCGATCTGCTCGCCGCCAACCGCGGCGACGTGCCGGTTGAGGTCGCCGCGACCGCGAATGGGTTTGGCGCTGCCGTGACCTGCGAAGCGACCGGTGCGATGGCGCCACACACGTCCCGCAACTGCGCGAAAACCGTGACGGTGCCTGCGGACGCGCGACTGACCGCCGCGCACTTCCACAACCTGCCGCCGCCAGCGCCCGAGACAACCGGCAAGCCGGCAGCCGCACGCTACGTATTCGAGCCGGATGTGCCGTTTGGCCTGCCGTTTCGGCCAACGCCGTTTACCGCGACCTTCAACATGTCGGTTGCCGGCACGCCATTCACCATGACGGTGCCGATCGAGTGGCGCTCGGAGCGCGACATCTTCAGCGGCGAGAAGCGCGCGGAAATCCACGTGGTGCCGGCATTCGCATTGACAACGACGCCGGAGATCGTGATCGTCTCGACACAGCATCCGACGGGGGACGCGAAGCCGGGAACCGGCGGCCAGGCCGTTCCGGCCAAAGACGTCCGCGTCACGGTGATGAATCATTCGAAGGGCGCGGCCAAGGCAGACGTGACGCTGCAGCTGCCGGACGGATGGCGCGCGACACCCGCGACGCAGCAGGTCACCTTCTCTCGCGAAGACGAAGCGATGACCGTGCGATTTGCGCTGCAGCCACCGCCGCCGGCGACATTGGCGGCGGCCGCGATGAAACCCGGCGGCAATCAGTTCGTCGTCAAGGCCGCGGCGGTTTCAGCGGGCCACACCTTCACGCAGGGGTATCAGGTTGTCGAATACCCGCACACGACGCGGCGACATGTCCTGGTGGCGCCGCACATCGCCGTCAAGGCTCTCGACGTGAGCGTCAGACCGAACCTGTCGGTGGGCTACATCATGGGCGTTGGCGACGAGGTGCCCGCCGCTCTCGAGCAGCTTGGTGTGCGGCTGTCGATGATCACCGCCGACGAACTGGCGTGGGGCGATTTGTCGCGCTACGACGTGATCATGACCGGCGTACGCGCCTACGAGCGGCGCAACGATTTGCGCGCCTACAACCAGCGGCTCCTCGATTACGCCGCCGCCGGCGGTACGGTGATCGTTCAATACAACAAGTTCGAGTTCAACGAGGCGCAATACGGGCCGTATCCGGGCAAAGTGGGCCGGGAACGCGTCACCGACGAAAATGCGGAAATGCGCCTCACCGATCCGTCGCATCCCGTCTTCAATACGCCGAACCGGATCGGACGCGCGGACTGGGCGAACTGGGTCCAGGAGCGCGGCCTTTATTTCTTCGACGAAGCAGGACGTGATCCTCAGTACCGCGATCTGATCGAATTCACGGATCCGTTTCCGTATAACGCCGGCACAAAGCGCGGGGCGCTCGTCGAAGCCAAAGTCGGGAAAGGCCGGTGGATCTACCTTGGGCTCGGGCTGTGGCGACAGTTGCCGGCGGGAACCGACGGCGCCTACCGGCTGATGGCCAATCTGCTCAGCCTGCCGTAACATCCCGATCGGACCGGCGGGCAGTGCAGAACGACGAAATTCTGCCCCGCCCGTAAGCAAAACAATTGAACGCCCGCCGCGCGCTTGGTCTAAGCTTACGGGGCCGGCGCGCGACTCTTTTCCGGCACCAACGGACAGTCCATGCTCGAACATATCCTACGTCGTTTGGGTTTCGGGGCGAGCCCCGCCGAACTTGCGTCCTGGGCCGCGATGCCGGTCGAGAGCGTCATCGATCGCCTGCTGAATTTCGAAGGCCTATCGACCGATCACGACGCGAAGATCGGGCTGCCGGAGTTCGTCGGCATCACGACGCAGTCCGGGCAACCGTTTTCTCCGAACACGCTGATCAACGATGCCAGACAGCGGTGGCTGTTCCGGATGCTCCATTCGCAGCGCCCGCTCGAAGAGAAGATGGCGTTGTTCTGGCACAACCACTTCGCAACGGCATATACCAAAATCGCCGGGGCGGTGGGCCAGGAGCGCGCGACGCGGATGATGGACAACGATCCTGCGAGCCTGGCCGGCAGCGAGCCCGGACAGATCCAGAAGCTGCGGCAACTTGGTACCGGCAGTTTTGCGACGCTGCTGTGGGAGATGGCCAAGGACCCCGCGATGATCTACTGGCTGGATAGTCAGCTCAATACGCGAACGCGACCGCAGGAGAACTTCGGCCGTGAAATCATGGAGCTGTTCAGCCTGGGCATCGGCCCGTACACGGAAGCGGACGTGTATGCCGCGGCGCGCGTCTTCACCGGATTCAACTGGCAGATTCTCGGCGACCGTACCAGCACAACCGGCAGCTGGTACGCGTATCAGTACCGGCCGAACGATCACGACACCTCTGCGAAGACCTTCACGTTCGCCATTTACCCGGACGGCGGCAAGACGATCCCGGCGCGGCCGGCGGCGCAAGGCGAGCAGGATGCGCTCGATCTGGTGTTGGCGCTCACCCGCAATCCTGCGACCGGCCGGCGGCTGGCCATCAAACTTTACAAATTTTTCGTGAATGAGACCGCAGAGCCGGATCAGGCGCTGATCAGCGCGATGACCAACGCGTACCTCGGGAACAACTACAATATCAAGGCCGTGTTGCGCACGCTGGTGGCGTCGTCGCAGTTCAGGAGCCCGGCCAATTTCTTCCAGCGCTATTCGTGGCCGGCGGAGTTCGTCGTTCGCGCGATTAAAGAGACGGGATGGACGGGGTTCTCGGTCGCCAACGCGCTCACGCCGATGGCGAACATGGGCCAGCAGTTGTACGAGCCGCCCGACGTCAACGGCTGGGAGCTCGGCCCCGGCTGGATCTCGACGTCATCGATGTTGACGCGAATGAACTTCGCCTCGACGCTCGCCGCCAATCAGCGCTTCAACCTGGCGCGCGACCTGCAGCCCTATCGCCAATCACCGGATCGCATCATCGAGTACATGCTGTCGCGGTTCCGCACCATGGGCTTCAGCCAGTCCGCGACGACGGCGATGACGGACTACTTGCGCTCGACGACGTGGACCGGATCGGACACGCAGCTGCAACAGCGGATTCCGGGGTTGACGCGGCTGATCGTTGGTTCTGGTGAGTACGTATTCAACTAGCTCGATGTGCCAGGTGACTTCGGCCAGCGGGCCGCGGTCGGGCGGATACTTATGAATTTTTCGAGACGACAATTCGTCAAAGGCGGCGTCACCGCGTTTACGTTTGGTTTCGCGGCGCCGCAGGCGCTGTGCGATATCGCGTTCGCGCAAAGCAACTCGTCGCGCAACCTGGTCGTCGTCTATTTGAGCGGCGGCAACGACTCGTTGAGCACGGTGATCCCCTATCGAGATCCCTTCTACACCAGCCGCCGCCCGACGCTGGCGATCCCCGCGGCGAACGTGCTGCAGATCGGCAGGGACGCATCGAATATCGAACTTGGCCTGCATCCTCGACTGACCGGCCTGCGCAGCATTTTTGATGCGGGCCGGCTCGCGATCGTGCAGCGCACCGGCTACGCCAATCAGAGCCGATCGCATTTCACCGGGTTCGACATCTGGGGCACCGCCAGCACATCGAACACTTCGGGGACCGGCTGGCTTGGCCGGTATCTCGATACGCTGCCGGCCCCGATCGATCCGCTCGTCGCCTGGAACACCGTCCGCGAGACGCCGCGGCCGCTGATGGCGCGCACTGTCGGTGTCCCGGCAATCACCAGTCCCGCCGCCTACGCGTTCTCCAGTCCCAACAGCGGCGCCGAAGCAGGTTTCGAGCGGACGGCGCAAATGCGCATTTCGTCGCACGTTCCGGTTGACCGGCCTCACCTCGCGTTCGTCAATTCGACGACGCAGGCGGCGCTGGGCACGCTCGATCGTGTGGCCACGGTCGCGCAATACCGGCCGTCGTTGACCTATCCGAACAACGGCTTCTCGCAGGCGCTGCAGGCGGTCGCAGGCGCGATGAACCGGCAGATCGGTACGAAGGTGTTCTGGGTGCAGACCGGTGGCTACGACACCCACGCGTCACAGGGCACGAACGCGGGCGCGTACGTGAACCTGATGGCGACGCTTGGGGATGGACTGAAGGCGTTCTACGACGACCTCAGCAACCAGGGGATGTTGAGCAACACGGTCGTGCTCGTCTACACCGAATTTGGCCGGCGGATCAGCGAGAACGGCAGCCAGGGAACCGATCACGGCGCCGGCGGCAACATGATGCTGTTGGGCGGCTCGGTTCGCGGCGGCATCTACGGCACCGCGCCGAATCTCAGCATGGATCCGGCAAACCCGACCCTCGAGAACAGCAACGCGGACGTGAGATACGAAACCGACTTCCGATCGATCTACGCGAAAATTCTCGACGGGTGGTTGGGCGCCAACTCGGTGTCGATACTCGGCGCGGATTACCGGGCAGGCGCGCCCGAGGTTCTCTAGGGCCTGCCGAGTCTTGCGCCCGCGCGGCTATCTGGCGAATTTCGCCAGATTGCTTTTCCATTGATTCACGGCGGCGGCATCTGCAGGCGTGCCGAGTCCGTCGAACACAATCTGTCCGGTTCTGAACGCCGTTCCGTACAGCCGCTCGTTCGCGTCGCGGTCCTGACGAATCGTCGACCCATTGAGCGTCACGCCGGCGAACAATCCACGTGAGCGCGAGTAGCTGAGAATCTGCGCGCGCATCTGGATGTCGGTGGAGGCGCTCGCGTCGCGCCCGACCGGCCCCGCTGCTACACCGGCATCCGCGCCAATCTTGAACTGGTTCTTGACGAGCTGCTCGAGGCCGCGCTGGTCGTTGATGACCAGCACGAGATCGATCGACTGCAACCCGATCTGCGCGCCGACGCTGCCGCCAGTGATGGTGAGGAACGCCGGGTTCGACCACCCGCCGGTTCTCTTGTCGCGGACGCTGAGGATGCCTTTGCCACGCTGGCCGCCAATGCCAAGGCCGCCTCTCAACAGTCCCGGGAAGACCGCGATGCCTTCGGCCTTTTCCATGATCGGTTGCGGGATTGCCTTGTCCGGCGCGGCCATGATCTCGGCAAGCACCGTCGACGCTTCGAGGACGCGCTTCACCTCGTCAGCGTTGTCTTGTGCGTGCATGGGCGGTGCGAGCATTGCGGCAGCGAGCATCAGGGTGGTGAAGTATCTCTTCATAGGTTCAGGCTCCTGAGCGCGGGGTCGAGCGCCCTGTAGGTAAAGCGAAATCCCTGCTGCTCGGCATGAGCGGGCAGCGCACGTTGGCCGGTCAGCAGCGCGGTCGACAATTCGCCAAGACCAATCCGCAACGCGACAGCCGGAATATGCAACAACGCCGGCCGCCGCAGAACTCCGGCGAGGGTCTTCGTGAACGTGCGGTTGGTCACCGGCGCGGGCGCGCACGCGTTGAACGCGCCGGCGACGCGATCGTTTGCGATCAGCCACTCGGCCATCGCGGTCCAATCGTCGACATGAATCCATGGCATGTACTGTTCGCCCGTCCCCAGCGTTGCGCCCAGGCCCAGTCTGAACGGCGGCAGCATTTTCGCAAGGGCACCCTCGTCACGATCGAGAACCAGTCCGGTGCGCACGATCGCGAGACGCGTCTGCGGTGATTCAACGGCGCGTGCCTCATGCTCCCACTCGACGCACACGCGCGCCAGAAAGTCGGAACCCGGTTCCCTGCTCTCGGTAATCGTTTCATCGCCGCGCGGCCCGTAATAACCAACGCCCGATGCGCTGATGAAGGCCCGCGGCGGACGAGCGCATGCCGCGACCGCGCGGGCCAGCGTCCGAGTTGCCTGTACTCGACTCCGGCGAATCGCGTCCTTTTTTGCCTCGGTCCAGCGACCATCGGCAATCGCTTCGCCGGCGAGATTGACGACGGCCTCGACGCCCTCGAGGTGGGGCGCGAGTTGTTCCGGCGTGCCATCGGGCGCCCACTGCACGTCGTCAGGCCCGCGCGCCGACCGACGAGTCAGCGTCAGCGTACGGTGGCCGGCCGTTCGCAGCCGGGTAGCAAGTTTCCGGCCCAGAAAACCCGATCCTCCGGCCAGAACAATGGTCACTCACACATCTTAAGACCTGGAGTCTTGACGTAAGGTCCGGGTTGGTGTTAACTAACTAGTTAGTTAACAATGACGCCGCTAAAGAAGAGCGAGTCGACGATCCCGACGCAAGAAGCCGTGTATGCCGCTGCAGCGGCGGCGTTTTCCGCCAAGGGATTCGACGGGGTCAGCATGGACGACATCGCCCGCGATGCCGGCGTGAACAAGGCGATGATCTATTACCACTACGCCGACAAGCTCACCCTGTATCGCTCCGTCGTCAGCGAAGGTTTGCAGCGCATGAGTGCTGCCGCCGGCGAGATCGTCGCGGGCACGGCCACCCCCATCGACAAGATGGATCAGTTCATAGCGGCGTTCGTCCGCATGACAGAGGCGCGGCCGTGGATGCCGGCGATCATGCTGCGCGAAATCGCCGAGGGTGCACCTCGCCTGGATGTCGACACGCTGCAGCATATGCGCGGCGTCATTGCGGCCTTCGCCATGATCCTGAAGCAGGGGCAGAACCGCGGCGACTTCCGCGACGTGCATCCCATCCTGGCCTACGAATCCGTCGTCGGTCCGATCATCATCAACGCCGCTCGCGAGCGAGTGACCGCACAACCCGGACGGTCGCCGGAGAACTTTCCGCTCTTCGCCTCAATCTCCCACACCGATCTCATCGCGCACAGCCAGGAAACGGCGCGGAGGATGCTCAGACCATGAAACGCGCCGCGATTGCGTTACTCGTTGTCGTGTTGGGCGGCTGCAGCGAAGACCAGCCGACGGACCGCTTGCGGGTGTCCGGCCACATCGAAGCAACCGAGACCCGTATCGCCCCGGAAGCGGGAGGCCGTGTCCTCTCCATCCAGGTCAAGGAGGGCGATCGCGTTGAGCCTGGACAGACCATCCTGACGCTCGATACCGCGGACACGCAGCTGGCGATACGGCGGGCCCGGGCCGAGCAGGCCGGGGCGGACGCGCAGCTTCGGCTGGTGCAGGCCGGGGCCAGGCCGGAGGACGTACGGCAGGCGCAGTCGCAAATCGAAGCGGCACGATCGGAAGTCGCCGCCGCGCGGTCAGAACTCGATGCGGCCGAACAGGACTTGAACCGCTTCGAGACCTTGCTTCAGAACAACTCCGGATCGCGCAAACAACGCGATGATGCGGCGACCCGGCGGGACGTGGCGCGCGATCGCGTCGCCGCCCTCGAAAACCGCGTCAAGAGCGCCGAAGAATCGCTGGCGAGGCTGCGCGCGGGCGCGAGGCGAGAGGAAGTCGACGCGGCGCGGGCGCGCGTCGCGGCGGTATCGGCACAGCTCGCGGCGCTCGAAAAAACCATGGGCGACGCGACGCTGTCGTCGCCGATCGCCGGCATCGTCACCGAGAAACTCGTCGAAGTCGGTGAAGTCGTTCCCCCGCGCACGCCGGCGATTGTCGTCGTCGATCTCGACCGTGCGTGGGCCGATGTGTTCGTTCCCGAGCCGTCGCTGCCGCAGATCAAGATCGGTCAGCCCGCAACGATCTTCACCGACGCGGGTGGTCAAGGCGTCACCGGCACCGTGTCGTACATCTCGCCGAAAGCCGAATTCACGCCGCGCAACGTGCAGACGGCCGAAGAGCGCTCGAAGCTGGTGTACCGCGTTCGCATCAGCGTCGACAACAAGGCCGGCATCCTGAAGCAAGGCATGCCGATCGAGGCGGAAATCCCGCTGAACGGCCAGCCATCGACAGAGGGCAGTTCACCCGACTAGCAGTTCACACGCTGCAGATTGTGGATCGTCGACATGGATGCCCTTCAGTTCGAAAATGTGGTGAAGCGATACGGCAGCGTCGAGGCGCTCCGGGGAGTCTCGTTCAGCGTCATGCAGGGCGAGATGTTCGGCCTGATTGGTCCGGACGGCGCGGGCAAGACGACGTCGATCCGTGCGCTATGCGGTCTGCTGCACATCGACGCCGGCGCGATTCGCGTCCTCGGCAAGGATCCGATCGCGCAGCATCGCGCAATCACCGCAAGCGTCGGTTATCTATCGCAACGGTTCTCCCTGTATGGAGACCTGAGCGTCGACGAGAACATCGCCTTCTTTGCGGAGATCCACGGCGTGCGCGACTATCATGCGCGGCGCGATCGGCTGCTCGCGATGACGCAGCTGACGCTATTCCGAAACCGGCTCGCCGATCAGCTGTCCGGCGGCATGAAGCAGAAGCTGGCGCTCGCGTGCACGCTGGTTCACGAACCGCAACTGATCGTTCTCGACGAACCGACGACCGGTGTCGACCCGGTGTCGCGTCGCGAGTTCTGGAAGCTGCTGTCGCAATTTCTTGCGCAGGGCATCACGATTGTGATGTCGACGCCATATCTCGACGAAGCCGAACGCTGTTCGCGGATCGCACTGTTGCACGAAGGGCAGCTGCTGGCGCTGGATACGCCTGGTCGTCTTCGCGCGAGCCTGAGCGGCACGCTGTTCGAGGTCGTCGCGGCAGCACCGCGAGAGGCGCTCGATCGTCTGAAGTTCGCATCACAAGTGACGAGCGCGCAAACCTTCGGCGATCGTCTTCACGTCTGGGTGGACGCTGCCGACCCCGCTGCGGCAGACCACGCCATACGTGATGCGGCGGCGACGGCGGGCCTCGATGCGACGGGTATCCGCCCGATTCTTCCGTCTCTCGAAGACGTGTTCATCGCCCGGCTCGCCGAGGCCAACCAAGAAGCAGTGCCATGAAATCGTTCATTTTCGCCGTCATGTTCGTCGCGGCCGCACGCGTCGCGATCGCACAAACACCGCCGCTGCGTCTGACGGTCGCGGACGCGATTGCGGCCGGCTTCGATCACAGCCACCGCCTCGCGGAAGCGCGCGCCCGGGAAGAGGCGGCGCGCGCCGCAGCGAAAACCGCCGGTCTCGCACGCATGCCAGCCGTCGGCGCGACCGCAGGCTATATGCGGACGAACCACGTCGAGGAGTTCTTCGTCCCACAGCCGAACGGCACGCGATTGGTGGTGTATCCGGACATCCCGGACAACTTCACCTCGCGCCTGTCACTTCAGTGGCCGATTTACACCGCTGGAAGAATTGACGCGCTCGAGCGTGCCGCCGCGGCCGAAGTAGACGCAGCCGCCGCGGACATCGAGACCGCGCGTGCCGACTTGCGGCTCGAGATCGTTCGCGTGTACTGGGCAGCCGTGACATCGCGTGAAGCCGTCCGCGTTCTGGAGGAATCCCTGACCCGCGCGAACGCGCAAGTGACGGACGCGAAGCGGCGATTCGAAGTCGGCCTGATCCCGCCAAACGAGGTCTTGAGTCTCGAAGCGCAGCTGTCACGCGAACGGGCGCATCTCATCGAAGCGAGCAACATTCGCGAAGCGGCGTTAATCGACTTGCGTCGTTTGATCGGCGCACCGCCGGACGCCGTAGTCGAACTCGCGGATTCGCTCGAGGATGCCGGCGCCGGACGTTCGATGCCAGCCGAAAGCGACGTGCGTGGTTTGGTCGCCGACGTTCTGAAGGCGCGGCCGGAGCGGAAGGCGCTGAGCTTTCGACTCGCCGCGGCGGAAGCTCGAGAGAAGGCCGCCCGCACCACGACGAAGCCGACGATTGCCGTCGCAGGCGGCGTCGATTACGCCAACCCGAATCCGCGCATCTTCCCGCGCCAGGGTAAGTGGCAGGAATCGTGGGATGTCGGCGTGTTCCTGCATTGGAATTTTCTCGATTTCGGCCGCGCCAGGTCGCAGGCCGCCGAGGCGGCCGCGATCGCTAACGGCACGCGCGCGCGAATCGCCGAAGTTGAAGCGATGGTATCCGCAGACCTGCGGCAACGCCTGCTCGACGTCGAGTCGACGCAGGCGGCCGTCACCGCCGCAGCGGATGCCGTACGCAGCGCCGCTGAGGCTCGCCGCGTTGTCGCCGATCGCTTCGCAGCCGGTGTCGCCACTAGTACCGACGTGCTGGTTGCGCAGGTGGCGTTGCTCGAAACACAACTGGCAAGAACTCGAGCGCTGGCGAACGTGCGGCTCGCCGAGGCCCGGCTCGAGCGAGCGATGGGCCGTTGACGTGAGCGCGCCCGCGATCGACGTCCAGGGGATGTCCAGGCGCTTCGGGACGTTCACGGCCGTCGACGAGCTGTCGTTCACGGTGCAGCCCGGCGAGATCTTTGGATTCCTCGGCGCCAACGGCGCCGGCAAATCGACCACGATTCGCATGCTGTGCGGCCTGTTACGCCCGACCGCCGGCACGGCGCTGGTCGACGGCATCGACGTCAGCCGCGACCCCGAGGGCGTCAAACGGCGCATCGGCTACATGTCGCAGAAGTTTTCGCTCTATGAATCGCTGACCGTCAACCAGAACATCCGTTTCTTCGGCGGCATTTACGGCCTGGCCCCCGCTCGACTCGAATCACGCCGCGCGTTTATCGTCGAAATGGCCGGTCTGCGCGGGCGTGAAGACACGCTGACGAAGGAACTGCCTGGTGGCTGGCGCCAGCGTCTCGCGCTCGGGTGCGCCATCCTGCATGAACCGAACATCGTTTTCCTCGACGAGCCTACGGGCGGCGTCGACCCGTTGTCGCGGCGCCGTTTTTGGGATCTGATCGGCGACCTGTCGAAGCGCGGAGTGACCGTGCTGGTGACGACGCACTACCTGGACGAAGCGGAACATTGTCATCGCATCGCGATTATCCAGGCGGGCAAGCTCGCCGCACTCGGAACCACGAGTGAACTCAAGCGCGCGTTTGCGAATCGCCCAATCGTCGAGATTCACGCCTCTCAGCTTGTGGAGGCAATGGCCATTCTCGATACACATCCGGCCGTAGAAAAAACCAGCTTGTTCGGCACCTCGGTACACGCTGTCCTGAAGAACGCGTCCGTCACCGTCGAGGACCTGTCCCGAGCACTGGTCGCTGCGGGCGTCGCGGTGACGGCGATCGCACCGGTCTCGCCATCGCTGGAGGATGTCTTTCTCGACGTGGTGGAGCGGGTCGGAGCGGCGTGATGCAGAACAGATCACGACGCGCCCCGGCCGCCTTCGCGCAAGCGGTCGCGATTGCCGTCAAGGAGATGCGGCAGGTTTTGCGCGATCGGCGCTCGCTGATGATTCTGCTGTTTATTCCCGCATTCTTCCTGTTGCTTTACGGCTACGCGCTGAATTTCGACATCCGCAACGTGTCGCTTGCCGTTCAGGATCGCGATCGGAGCACAGCCAGTCGAGCGCTGGTGTCCGCGTTCGTCAATTCCGGTTACTTCTCCCTTGTTGGATACGTCGACTCACCGCGCGAGATCGATCGCCTGGTCGACGAAAATCGAGTGCGCGCCGTACTGTCCATTCCCGACGGGTTTGAACGGGACCTCGCACAACGTCAGCCTGTCACCGTGCAGGTCATCATCGACGGCGACAATGCCAACACCGCAGCGACGGTCACCGGTTACGCGCGCGCGTTGATTGGTGAATTCGGGTCCGCGCAGCTGCTAGCGGTCAGCGGCCCGCCGTCGCCGGTGCCCGGCGCGGTGATCGCCGTCGAGCCGAGAATCTGGTACAACCCGCAGCTTCGCAGCACGCTGTTCCTGGTGCCCGGCCTGATCGCCTACATCTCGATGATTACTGCCGTCGTATCAACGGCGCTGTCGGTGGTGCGGGAGAAGGAGCGGGGCACGATGGAACAGGTGCGCATGGCGCCGCTGTCACCGTTGCCATACATCATCGGCAAAACGCTTCCCTATCTCGCGATCTCGTTTGTGTCGGCCATCATGGTGATCCTCTCCGCCATGGCGTTGTTCGACCTGCCGATGCGCGGCTCATGGCTGTTGCTGTGCGCCGCCATCGCACTTTTCCTGATCGGCGCTCAGGCGCAGGGTCTGTTGATCTCGACGATTGCCGACACCCAGCAGGTAGCGTTTCAGGTCGCGCTGTTGTCGTCGCTGTTGCCGACGATGATCCTGTCGGGGTTCATCTTTCCGATCACGAGCATGCCGATCGTGGTGCAGTGGATTACGCACATCGTGCCGGCGCGCTACTTTCTGGTGGCGCTGCGTTCGATTGTCTTGAAAGGCGCCGGCGTGCTCGCATTCTGGCAGGACCTCGCCGCGCTCGCGGTCTTTGCCACGGTTGCGCTCGGTCTCGCGTCGTTGCGCCTGCGCAGGGAGTGGTCGTGACGCGCGTCCTCCACTTGATGCGCAAAGAGCTGATCGAGCTCAGGCGCGATCCGCGGCTCTTCGGCATCGTGATCATCGCACCGATCATTCAGCTCAGCGTGCTGGGCTACGCGGCGACCACCGACGTCAAGGACATTCCGATCGCGATCGTCGACGCCGACCGCTCGCCGTCCAGCCGCGCGCTGATTCAGCGGTTCGAAACGTCCGCCAACTTCAAGCTCGTGGCGCTGCTTGGGTCGACTGACGAGATCGACCCTTATCTCGATCGCGGCGAGGCGTGGATGGCGGTGAGCATCCCGCCCGACTACGGCCGCAGGGTCGCGTCCTCGGGCAAGACCACGCTGCAGCTGGTCGCCGATGGGACCGATTCGAATTCGACCGGCGTCGCAATGGGCTACGCGCAGGCGCTGATCGCCGGCTACGTCCAGGATCTCGCGGCCTCGTCGTCGGCGGCCCGTGCCGGCGGTCTGATTCAGCCTGAAATCCGTATCTGGTTCAACGCGCGGCTTGAAAGCCGCGACTTCATGATCCCGGGCATCGTCGCGCTGTTGCTGCTGGTGATCACGACGAACCTTTCAGCCATGGCGATTGTCCGAGAGAAGGAAATCGGCACCCTCGAGCAACTGAACGTGACGCCGCTCGCCAGATGGGAACTGATCACCGGCAAGATGGTGCCGTACGCGTTGATCGGCATCATCGACGTCGTGCTGGTGCTGATCGTCGCGATCTATTGGTTCGAGGTACCGATGCGGGGCAGCCTCACACTCCTGTTCAGCATGTGCCTGGTTTACCTGCTCTCGACGCTCGGACTGGGGCTGTTCGTGTCGACGATCTCGAGCACGCAGCAGCAGGCGATGATGACCAGCATCTTCTTCTTTCTGACGCCGATGATCTACTTGTCCGGTTTCGTCTTTCCCATCGAGAACATGCCGGCGTGGATTCAATCGCTGACCTACCTGATCCCGCTGCGATATTTTCTGGTGATTGTCCGCGGCATCTTTTTGAAGGGCATCGGTCTCGAAATCCTGTGGCCGCAAGCGCTGGCGCTGTTCGCCTGGGGGTGTGCCGTGTTGACCCTGGCCATCTTTCGATCTTCGAAACGCTTGGCGTAGCCGCTTTCTTCCGTACCTCTCTTTAGCGCCCGCGCTGGTCAGCCCGCTTGCGCAGCGCGGATGCCCTCCGCTTCGTCCACCTTGCTGAGGACGAATGCGCCGGCCAGGAACAACCCGATAATCGCGATCAGCGCGCTGCGGCTGGATCCGGTCATGAGCGCACTAATCGTGAACAACGCCGGCCCGAACACCGTCGCGAAGCGTTCGGAAACAGCGTAGAACCCGAAGAATTCAGAGGAGCGGTCGCGCGGAATCAAGCGCGCGAACATGGCCCGACTGAGCGCCTGCGATCCTCCCAGCACCGTTGCGACCAGGAAGGCCAACAGGAAAAAGTGCACGACCGACGTCATGAAGTAAGCGAGCGAGCCTGCCAGAATGTAGACGCCAATGGCGAGGAAGAGCAACCGCTTCGTTCCATAACGCTGGCCGAGGGCGCCGAACAGATAGGCGCAGGGAATACCGACGAATTGGACCATCACGAACGCGGCAATCTGTGACGTCTGCTCGATACCGACTTCGGCGCCATAGACGCTCGACATGCGAATCACCGTCTGGATGCCGTCCTGATACAACAACATCGCGATGAACAACAAAAACGCATGACGATAACGGCGGATCTCGCGAAAAGTCCGCGCCAATCGCGTGAAGGCGGCGGCAATCGCCGAGCCGGCCGGCATGCTCCGATCGGGCGGCGGCTCCGACACGCGTCGGAACAGCGGAATTGAAAATACCGCCCACCATAACGCGACCGCCACGAACGACGCGCGAATGGCGCCCACCGTATCCGTGAAGCCAAACATGGCGGGCTGCAGAATCCAGGCAAGGTTGATTAATAACAGCACGCCGCCGCTGAGATAGCCCATGGCGTACGACGTCGATGAGACGCGGTCCGTCTGCTCCGGCGTGGCGACGTGAGGGAGCAGCGAATCGTAAAACACCAGCGAACCGGAGACACCAATGTTGCCGGCGAAAAACAATACCGAGGCGAGGACGATGTTCCCTTCGTTGATCAGGGCCATGGCGGCGCATGATGTGACGCCGATGACGAGAAAGACTCCCAGAAATTTCTTCTTCGATCCGGTGTGGTCCGCAATTGCGCCAAGGATGGGCGCGAGGATCGCGATGATCGCCACGGATACGGTCGTGACGAGACCAAAGCGCGCTGTCGCCTGGGCTGGATCGAGGCCGGCGGCCGCATAGGTGGCAAAGAAGCCGGGAAACACCGCGGTGATGACGGTCGTGAAGTAAACGGAGTTAGCCCAGTCGTACCACGCCCAGGCGCGCTGCTCGGACGTAACCAAGCCGGCGCGGGCCATCAGTCGCGCAATCATGCGGGGGCATCATACCGGGAGCGAGGGAGCTAGAGAGCTAGGGAGCGAGGGAGCGAGGGAGCGAGGGAGCGAGGGAGCGAGGGATCTGGGGAGCTGGGGAGCGAGGGCCTGGCCCCCGCTCCCTTGGAAAGCGATGGCGTCAGCGTCGAATCGTGACGTCGCCGCTGAACGTCTTCAGTCTGAACGCGCCGGCGCCGCCGCCGTTCAACGTACCGCGGAAGTTACGCCGGCTGCTGTTGTTCAGCGTGACCGGCAGGTCGCTCTCGAACTTGCCGCTGAACGTATTGAAGTCGATGCTGCCCTTGGCGCTCGCCGGCAGACGCAACCGGACGTTGCCGCTGAACGTGTTGACATCGATGTCGTTGCCGTCGGTGAACTCGTTCGATTCGATCGTGATGTCGGAGCTGAAACCGTCGATGTTCTGGCTTGCCGAGACGCCAATCACCGTGACCGGCGCGCTGAACGTCTTGATGTCGAGGCGCGTCCGCGCCGGTACCTGAATGTCGAAGTCGGTTTCGACGACGTTGTCGTTGCGGCGCTCGACGACGCGGTGGTTGGCGTCGATCTCGACGGTGTTGCCGCTCTGCACGATCTCGAGCTTGATGTCGTTGAGGCGGTCCCGTGTCGAGCGTCGGATCGCCTTGACGATCAGTTCGCTCCCCGTGGTGCCGGTGATGCGCACCCGGCCGGAGAACGTCTTCAACCGGAGCGTGCCGCCGGCCGGCATGGTCAGCGTCCGATCGACGGTTTCGGTCTCACGCTGCTGTGCGGCCGCGGGGGCGGCTATCACGAGCGCGATGAGAAGGGCGGTAAGGGTGGTTGAGAGCCGGGTCATGTCTACCTCGATGAGAATAGACGAGACCCGGACCCGCAGGGTTTATTTCCCGCGGACGACCGCCAGCTCCGGCAGGTCCTTATCGGCGTTGGCCCAGCCTTTCAGGGCCAAATCGAACTCCCGGGCCGCCGTTTGCGTATTGCCATTGTTCCGCGCCACCAGGGCGAGCGCGTAATGCGTGCCTGGATAGTTGGGGTCGTGCTCGAGCATCAGCTGGGCCATGCGGGCCGCCAATGCCCAATCGCCCACCGATCGCGCGGCACGGGCCAGCGCCTCCAATCGGAACAGCGACTGCGTCCACGCATCGGGCCCCGGCATCGAACGCCACTTCTGCGCGGCGCGTTCCATGGCTGCACGGCCCTTGTCGCGCTGCGCGGTTCGCAGCATGAACTCGCCCTGCAAAGCCTCCAATGCGATTGCCGCAAGATCTTGCCCGCCGGCGGCCGAACGCAGCGCCCGCAGCGCCAGGTTCGAGGCGTTGGCCGCGTCGGCTGGCCGATTCATCGCCAGGAGGGCGAACCCGGACTCGATGTGACCGGTGGCTTGCACGACTCGGTTGGGATGCGAGAGCAACGACTGGCCGGCCGCCAGGGCTTCGTTCGGACGATTCCGCGCCAGCAGGAACGCCGGCCACTCTCGCTTGTTGACAGCCTGCACGAGCAGGTTGGTCGGCAAGTCGAACGACTGTTTCAACACCGCCTCGGCTTTTCGCATCTGGCCGATGTATTGGTACGAGGCCGCAAGCAGATCGAGGTTGTGGGCATGATGCCAATCGAGCGCGGCTGGAATTTTCTCGCGCGCCAGATAGTCGCGCTGTAGCTTGTCTGCCGCCTCGAATCGCGCGATCGCCTCGTGGATGCGACCAAGGCGGCGCAGCTCGTGGCCGTGCATGTGCACCGCGTGCGGCACGCCGGGGTTCGCCGCGGCATACGCGGCTGCGGCCGCCTCGGCTTCCTTCATTCGTCCGCTGTTCTCGTACGCGTGCGCGAGAAAGTGATCGGCGGGCCAACTCCCCAGGGCCGCAGCAGGCACAGACATTTTTTTCGCTCGATCGTAATACGCAACTGACCCCGGAACAGAGCCTTGGCCGCGGTCAGCAGGATCCGGGGACTCGGCAATTCCCCGGCGCAACACAAATTCGGCGTCGTTCGGAAACGCGGCGATTGCACCGTCCAGCGCCTTGCGATAGGCCGCGAGCTTCGCGGCGTCGCGCGGCGCGTCTTCCGCTGCCATTTGCAGCGCCCGCGCATCGACGTGGCGCTTCACGTGTTCCGCCTCCGCCCGCCGGGCTACGGCGGACAGGTCGCCCGCCTTCGCCGCCAGTGCCTGCGCCTTGCCAATCGCCTCGCGGGCTTGCGTCGGCTTGTTCAACTCGATGTAGGCGTAGCTGAGGCCGACGTGCGCCAGCGCGAGATTCGCGTCGTACTTCAGCGCCTGGTGAAACGATCGCGCCGCTTCGATCCACACGTAGTTATGCAGATAGGCGAGGCCCTGATTGTAGAAACGCTGGGCGTCCTGCGACTTGGAGTCCGCGTCGTCATGAAAGTGACCGACCCCGGCGCGGATTGGGACGGGCCGCTCCAGAAGTTCCTGCGGCACCGACGCCATGGCGTGCGACGAGTGTTGGCTTGAGGCTGAAAGCGGAAAGCCGAAGGCGAGCAAAAAGCAGAAAGGCCAGACGCGCCGCATGACGCTATTCTGGCCTTTCTGCGGGTCTTCTAACTAGAAGCTGATATGACCACCCAGCTTGAAGAAGCGGTGTTGCAGCACGTTCGTCGGCCGCTGCCACTGGGCGGTCGGCGCCGTCGAGTACGCGGTGGTGACCGTGTACGGCCAGCTGCTGTTGAACACGTTGTAGAGGTCGAAGTCGACGCGCAGGCGGACGCGATCGATCGTGAAGCGCTTGGCCAGCTTGAGATCGAGTTGACTCAGGTTGTGCTTCCCGTAGTCGGACCCCTCCCGGAGGATGTTGATGGTGCGCGAGGCGACGCTCGTCCACGTGCGCGCGCCGATCGTCGCCGCGGTGGCACTAGGAATCGCCCATGACGCGTTGAGACTTGGTCCGGCGCCGCCGTTCTGGATGCCGCGGGTGAACTGATAGGTGCCCGCCAACTGCACATCCCAGGGCAGCGTGTACGAACCCGACGCCTTGAGGTCGGGCCGATACCCGTACTCGCGATGGCAGCTGGTGCTGCCGTCCGGGTAGATTTCGGTGCCCTGCGACGTTGCCGTGACGACGGCGTCGAGACCGGCCTTGAGCAGGTTGCAGTTGTCGAACGTGCGGGCCGTGGCAGCCATGCCGGCCTTCAGGAACGCGCCGTTGCGGAAGCGTGCGTCGATGTTCAGGTCGAAGCCCTGGTACATGTTCGTCTCGCCGCCAAAGTCTTCTGAGAAGCGAATCAGGCTATTGGGAGCCTGGTTCAGCGCGAACACCGATGGCTTGAGGTCCTTGACGCCACACACCTG
>Ga0196963_10000291_pt1 | contig 46663 bp, 36 predicted proteins | sample S1_5metaG_FD_148600 | JGI IMG/M metagenome (GOLD analysis project Ga0196963, IMG submission 148600) | Soil microbial communities from Anza Borrego desert, Southern California, United States - S1_5 | ecosystem: Environmental > Terrestrial > Soil > Desert | place: USA: California | collected... | reverse complement strand
GAGGTGACTGCCTTCTCGAGCCGCGGAAATGTTGCGATTGGCGTGGAAGGTGATTATGGCCGTTTCAAACCCGACGTGGTCGCGCCGGGAACCTTCGTAATTTCGACACGCGCGGACGCCTGGAAACCTGAGAATGAGTCCAGCAACACAAATATTCAGGAAGCTCTGCGTGGCGCGAGTGAAGACCTGGGCGAGGATTATCGCTTCGCGACGGGCACGAGCTACGCAGCCCCCGTGGTTTCGGGTTTGGCAGCGCTGATCCAGGAGTTCTTTACTCGCGATTTGCAGCGGCCAATTTCGCCCGCGCTCATGAAGGCGTTAATTATCAGCGGCGCACGCTCTGTCAATGCGCTCTATGATGTGAGCCCGCGCGGAATGATCAACTATCAAGGCTGGGGTTTGCCGGATATCACCCGGTCGTTGCCGGGCACTATGGCGACACTGCCTGAAGATCAATGGTCGTTGCGCTTTGTGGATCAGCATGTGACGAACGCGGTGGCGACCGGCGAGACGAAAGCGTGGAACGTGCAACTCAGCACGAACGCGCAGGATGCTCCATTGCGCGTGACGCTCGTTTGGACGGATCCTCCAGGCAATCCGATTTCCGGCATTAAGCTCGTCAACGACCTCGATCTCGTAATTCGCGCGCCAGAGTCGGGTCAGGTTTTTTACGGCAATAACATCCCCGCGGACTCGGATTTCAATGTGCCGGTGCCGGAAGGCGACACGAACACGATTGTGGCGAGGGATTTCGTCAACAATGTGGAAAACGTGTTCATTCCGAACCCAAGCGCCTTTGGGACGAACTTTGTGATTTCGGTGGTCGGGCGCCGGGTCAATGTGAATGCGGTTCACGATTTTCATCAGCTCACGAGTGGTGGGCGGAGGACGAATGATGTGGTGCAGGATTACGCGCTGGTCATTTCGTCTGGCTCAACGCCAATCACCAACGCGTTTCGGATGACGCCGGTTACGACGAACATTGTGGCGTTTACGAATTCCGTGCGCGTGATGACGAACGGGTTGCCGCTTATGAACCAAACGGTTGGAGCCAATCCGTCGTTGATGCCCCGAAATGGTGTTACCAACCAATGGTCATTCTACGTTTTCACGAACACGTACGACACGAACATCTCTGAGTTTCACACAATGACGAACGGCACGAACGTGGCCTTCGTTAGCTTCTTGCCCGCGAATCTGAGCCGGCCTCGCGCCAGCGAAGCGGACATTGATATGTTCGTCTCTAGTGATCCGCAGCTCACGAACCTCGCGCCAGCAGCTCTTAACCACCCTGTGAATACCAGGAGGTCGGTTGGCCGCTCGGGAACTGAGTTCGTGGTTTACACGAACGCCAATCTTGGTGACGTGTTCTATGTGGCCATCAAATCGGAGGATCAACAGGCTGCCGAGTATGGGTTGATGGTGATCTCGACGGATGAGCCTTTCGAGGAGCAGGAGGAGAATGGCCTGCGCCGAGTTCGTTTGTTCCCAACAGGATTGTTCCTCCAGGATGGCTCGCCGAGCTTGCCACGGGCAGGCATCGCGGTGGGCATTCCGCTGACGCAGGGCATTGTTGGCCGAACGCTGGCGGAAATTGAATTGGATCACCAGAATGTCGGGGATCTCTTCGGCTACTTGCGGCACTTTGATCAGTCGGTGGTTCTGAATAACCACACCCGGGTTGATCCACCGACGAATATTTTCCGAGCGATCTACGACGATTTGGAAAGTGAAGCTGAGCGCTTGTATCCAGGCAGCATCCCAACGGACGGCCCTGGCAATCTCCAGAACTTCGCGGGCCAGCCATCGCTTTCACCGTGGTTCTTATTCATGGTGGATAATGCCCCGGAAGATGTGGGTCGGCTTACCGCTGGCAGTGTGCTTGTCGAGATTACGCAAAATATTGATCTCTCGGATTCCACAACCGGGAGCATCACGGTTGATCTTCCGGCGAACAGCCAATCGTATTTCTACGCGGATTTGCCGCCGGGATTGATTGAGTTTACCACCATCGGTTCGATTTTGAATGGGGGCGGTCCTATCGACATGTATCTCCGGAAGGAATTCCTCCCCACCGCGCAGGTTTACGATGTGAAAGGGACGAACATCACCGTGAGCACGAATGTGCTGAAGCATTCGATCACGAACAATCCGCCTCTCTCATCAGGGCGCTATTTCCTTCTGGTCGATAATCACGGACCGGCGATTCGGTTGCAATTAACTGTGATCCTGGAATACAGCCCGAGCTTCAACTTGAAAGGGAGCTTCCATCCAACCAACAGCTTTGCAATTCCGGATAATGCGCTCACCAATTCGACGATCACGGTGCGGCGTGACATGGCGGTCCGCTCGGCGCGAGTGGGGTTGCGCGTGGATCATCCGCGAGTCTCGGATTTGGCATTTCGCCTGGTGAGCCCGCAAGGAACGCGGGTGAATTTGATGGAGAATCGCGGCGGGCATAGCACGAATGGCCTTGGTTCTGGCTTTACCAACAACATGAGCTACGCCGTGTTCACAGAGCGAACCAACGGCGCAACCCTGATCAAGTTTGCGAACCTGGAAACGCTGCCGTTCTTTGAGCCGTTTCTGTGGGATGAAAGCGGGTTCGATGGCGCTGTGGAGCGGTCGTACGGAGTGGGAGAACGAGTGGACGGGCTGAATGGGTTCCTCGTCCGCACGAACACGGTTCGCGTCGGTTCCGCAGGCGGGGGGCACAACAGCTCGCGTTACCTCGCGTTGGATTCGACGAATGCCGCAGTTACCCGGACTCTTTTTGTGTCACCTGGGGTGGAGAATCGTTTGACCTTTGTGACAGCACGTCGCCCGATAAACGATACTCAACCATCGTTCGCCCGCGGAATTGCGCGAATTGTCGGCCACGAGGTTCGAGCGATACGAGCCACAGACACTTGGCTGACAAACACGTTTACATTCGTGCCGACGACTCCGACGGTGGAGTTGGAGCTGTATGCCACCTTCCCTGGAATCGCCTTTGACAGTGTTGAATTGGTGGAGACGGGAAGCCGGTTGTTCCTGCCGGAGGAACCTTTGACGATCCTGCGTGGCGAACGGGCGATGGGGGATTGGACACTGGAAGTGTGGGACACGCGAGCGGGCCCTGGGTCCGCAACGAACAGCGTGTCCACGAATATGGTTGTCGATTGGAATCTGCAGCTGGATTTCGGTTTTCCCGAGATGTTTGCCGCGCCGCTTCCCCCCAATGGCAGTGTGACGATCTTTACCAATGACACGCACATGTTCTACGTGGACACATGTCTGGACTCGACGAACGTAACAGTGACTCTCACGGGCCGGGCAGGGCGGCTTCGCTTGATGGCGGACCGCGAAGGCTTCCCCACCCGGTTTGATGAAACGGATGATTTTGCGCCGTTAATCACGCGGCAGACGAACAACACCGGCGTGGCGACATTCTCGCTGGATCTGATGAGCCCGGTGTCGCCCGTGCAGCCTGGCAAACGGATCTACTTCGCAGTGGAGAACGTGAATGTGCGCCAGACGAACAATTACACGATCGAGGCGATGGTCTCGCCGAACTGCAATACAGGCCAGGACGTCATTGTGCTTCAGCCGAATGTTGTGCACACAAGCACCAATGGTGTCGCTGGTGGTGACTTGTTTAACCTGTTTCAGTTTGTGGCCGTTCCAAATGCCACGCGCATCGAGGTTGAACTCACGCCGTCGGGTGGCGACCTGAGCTTGCTCGTGAGCCGAGGCGAGCCGCCGACGCTCGATCTTTTTGATTACTTCAGCGGGACGCCGGGGCCTGGAATGGAGTTGATCACAGTCACACGCAATAGCTCGCCGGTGCCGCTTTCACCTGGGCCCTGGTGGATCGGTGTTTACAATCCGGGTGGAGTGGCGGTGCCGTTCAACCTGGTCGTGCGTCAAACAGTCGTTACCGCCCCGCCCGAACCGGGATCGGAGCTGCGGATTACGAGCATTCGCATTGCTGAGCCGACTAATGGCACAAATACGGTGGAGATTTTCTGGGAGTCCCTTCCTGGCCAGAACTACATGATTCAAGCTGCGACTGGATTCGATGCGGCGGGGAACGCTCTGGCGCCTGGTTGGGTTGATGTTGCCGGGCCGATCCCGGCTGCAGGCACGGGGAACACCACGAGCAGAATCATCACGATTCCACCTGATGATCCGGTGACGCAGCCACCTCAAAGGCGCTTCTTCAGGATTAGGCGCCTCTAACGGCTGGTGCTTTATCAACCTCCCGGGCTCTGCTCGGGAGGTTTTTTGTTTGGCGAGGATGCGCAGCGGCTGGTTCCACTGGTCAAGAGTGGAATACCGTTGAGTTTTGCGACCAGCCTTCGGTAATTTCGCGCCGATGAATCCCAGGTGGACCACGCTCCTCGTGCTGATTTGCTTCTTTCTCTCGGGCGTTGCCGGATTGGTCTATCAAGTGGCGTGGTCGCGATATTTGGCGCTCTTCCTGGGCCACACGAGCTACGCGGTCGTCGCCGTTTTGGTGGCCTTCATGGGTGGTTTAGCGATTGGCAATGCCGTGCTCGGACGGATGGCTGATCGGATTCGAAAACCGCTGGCGCTGTATGCGTGGCTTGAAATCGGCATTGGACTGTATGCGTTGCTTTTTCCGCACTACAACCAATTGGTCCATAGCGCGTACATCTCCGCTGCTTCACAAGTCTCCCTTGGATCGCCCGCCACTGTGATGCTGAAGTTTGGCTTCAGCCTGCTCACGATTTTGCTGCCCACTGTTTTGATGGGCGCCACGTTCCCCGCGCTGGTGCGGTTTGTGACGCATTCCCTTGGCGACCTCCGGCAGAAGGTTGCGTTGTTATATTTCATCAACTCCGCGGGCGCGGTTGCAGGCGCATTGGTGGCGCAGTTTTACTGGATACGTTCCCTGGGCCTGGAAGCAACGGTCTATGCGAGCGCAGCCCTGAACCTGGGCGTGGGCGCGGTGACTCTTTGGTGGAGCGCGCGGTTCGCCGCCCCTGTTCTCGCGACACGCGAGGAAAAGCCGCAACAAGCTGAGGAAACGTACAGCCGTGAGGAGTTGCGGTTGGCCGTTTGGGGAATCGGCCTATCCGGCTTTGTCGCGATGCTTTATGAAGTCGCGTGGACTCGGCTTCTTGCGCTGGCGCTCGGATCGAGCAGCAACGCATTCACGATCATGCTGGTGACCTTTATCACCGGAATTGCCGTTGGAGCCTGGATCGTATCGAAAGCGGGTGGCAGCAAAGATTCGCTGGGAGCGTTCGCGTGGGCCGAGTTGGCGCTGGCAGCCAGCGTGCTGGGCACGATGTTTTTTTACGACGACCTGCCGTTCTGGTTTTCGCGGCTGGCGAACGACATCAGCCGGAGGCCGGAGAGCTATTACCTCTACCAGGCTGTTCAAGCGACGATCTGCTTCGTGGTGATGTTCATCCCGAGCCTCTGCCTGGGAATGACGCTGCCGCTCGTAAGCCGCATCGCCACGAACGAAGTGGCGCGAAGCGGCCAAAGCGTCGGTTCTGTCTTTGCGGTGAACACGCTCGGGACAGTGTTGGGGGCTGCAGTGACAGGGTTGTGGATCATGCCGCAACTGGGGCTGGCACGAACGTTTGGGCTTGGATTGGCTCTCAATGCATTCATCGGCGCAAGCATTCTCGCGCGGCGGAAAGGCATTTCCATTTCCCGATCCATCATCGGCGCGGTGGTGGCGGCGGTGGCGCTCACCTTCATCAGCGGTGAGCTATTCAATGCTGAGTGGCAACGGTTGTTCAGCACAGGCCTCTTCCGGGATCGCGGGAATCGGAAAGCGTATGAGAACCATTGGCAGTCCAGCCAACTGGTTTACTACAAGGATGGACCCAGTGGTTCGGTGGCGGTAATGACCACGACCAACGCCGCTATCACTAACCTCTCATTGAAGGTCAACGGCAAGACTGACGCCAGCACCGCTGCGGATGTCCCGACTCAGTTGTTGATAGCGCATATCCCACTGATTCTAAAACCGGATAGCTCAAACGTGCTCATTGTAGGGCTGGGCAGCGGCATGACGGCGGGCGCCGCGCTGCGTCACACCAACGTGGTGAGTGTGGACACTGTTGAGCTTTCCAGGGAAGTGGCTGAAGGAGCTGCGTTTTTCGGGAGATGGAATGATGACGCTTTAACAAATCCACGGCACAGAATCGTGACTGAAGACGCGAAAACATTCCTGCAGGTGAAAGGGAAACAATACGACGTAATCGTGAGCGAGCCGTCCAACCCATGGATGGCCGGTGTGGCGGGTGTGTTCACTCGTGAGTATTACCAATCGTGCGAGAAACGCTTGGGCAAGGATGGGCTGATGGTGCAGTGGGTCCAGCTATATGAAATGGCGGACGATGGTGTGAAGACGATTCTCGCGACGTTTTCATCGGTGTTCCCTTACATGGCGATCTGGCGCGGGGCTGGGAGTGACTTAATCCTGGTGGGATCGCGCACAGAGCGGGAGTTTTCGCTGGAGCAAAGCCATGCGGCTTATCAGCGCGGGCCTGTGAAGAGCCACCTGGCCAGCTTCGGCCTGGTCGCATTCCCGGTTTTCCTGGCGCACGAAGTGGTGAGCATGAAGCATGGCGCGTTTCTTGTGCCGGAGGACACGCTCTTGCACACAGATAATTTCCCGGTCCTTGAGGAGCTTGCAGAGCGCGGGTTCTTCGTTGGAGCGGGCAGCAGTTATGTGCATGAGTTTCAGCAAAGCATGTTGCCGCGCTCGTCGGCGCTGCTGGGCCGCTGGGTTCGCGAGCGCCCACTCGGCATCGAGGACTTCAAGGCGTTCGGAGAGTACTACGTGCAATACGCGTATCCACCGGAGGAGAACCTTCGCAGCCTGCTCATGGCATGGCAGCGGGCGGATCCGCGCAGCACACTGCCGATGGAAGCTTCCACCCTTGGTGGAGGCATTCGTTCGCGGTTTGAGGTGGAGGCGTTGCAATGGGCCCCTCGCCAGAAGGAGCTAATCGAGCTGGCCGCGACGGATCCACATCCGCTCCGCCTTTACACACTGAGCCTCATTCGGTCTCACAGAATACGTCGGTCGGTGTTCCACGTTCCAGACTCGCAAGCGCTGGAAATGTGTTTGGAACGGTTGATGGAAACGGATCCTGACCGGGCCAGGTTGTACACGCTCCAGCTCGCGGAAATTGCCTGGGACCGCGGGGATGATGAGCGCTGCCTGAAGCTGGGGCTCGAAGGGTTGGATCCTCGCGGAGTTCGCGGGGCGCGATCCCTGTTCGAGTTTGACCCGAGCGCGCCCTACCAGACATTGGGTCGTGTGTTCCGGATTTTGCTTGAGCGCGGCGACACAGAACGGTTGACCCGATTCGCCATGGAAGCCAACGCGGCGGGATGGTTCGGTCCCAACCAGGCCAAGCCGCGATGGGTGGAGCTGCTGCAGCGGGAAATCGAAACGATGCCGTTTAACAACGTGCCTGCGCCCGACCCTCTTCCCCGGTTGTAGCGAGGCGCGCCCCTATGGAGGTTTCGCTTTTCCTGAGCGCCTCATAGGCACGGTTGCCTAATCCTGTTTACGAACGCTCCTGATTGAGCCGGTTTCGTCCACGCCCCAGAGTGGTGCGCGTGTGGGAGCGGTCTTTATGGGTTATGACAGCGCCCGCCGACAAAGGAGTAAATAACAGGTATGTTCAAAATTGCAGCAATGGCAGCTCTGGCGATCGTTTTCGTCGGCTGCTCCACGAGTGGAACGGGCAGCGCTGGCACAAGCGACACGGGGGTCTCCGGCCGCGCCACCACGCGAACCTCAACAACCGACATTAACCAAAGCACGACTTATCAGGGCGGCAGCGCCGGGTCTCAAGGGACGTTGGGCACCAGCTCATCCACAGGCTCAACCGGTGGCTCCATTTCGGGAAGCACGGGCAGCGCGACTGGGGCGGGGGGCAGCATCTCCGGCGGCGCAGGCTCCAGCGGCACACAATCCGGCAGTTCTGCCGGGCAAAGCCAAAACACGACGAAACCCTCTGACCGCACTAACGGCGGGCAGCAATAACAACAACGGATTTTTAAACAGGACCAATATGAAAAAGACTTTAGCACTTCTTGGCGCGGCGCTGCTGTTCGCAGGCTGCGGGCAAACGGGCGATGGCGGCACAGGGACAACCACGACCGACACTGGAAGCTCTTCCGCAGCGGGCGGCGCTACAGTGGACACTGGCGCAGTGGGCACGACGAACAATGCGCCAACTCCAGGAGGGGCTGGCAGTGGCGGCGCCGGGGCGCGAACTGGCGGTGGCAGCCCAGCCGGAGGCGAAACGGGCTCGAGCGAAACGAGCAGCCAGAACCAGGGCCAGACGAGCGGCTCGATCTCGGGAAGCGCCGCGGGCGATGCGAGCCAGTCGAACTCACGCGATTAACGGGAAGTCTCAACGGCGCAGCCGTTGAATGCAAAGGGGCCGCTCCTCCAGGGCGGCCCCTTCTTGCAAAAGCCGCAACGCATCACGGGTCGAGAAGCTTCCCCACGCGGCTTATTGCGACTGCGCCCAGCCCGGACGCAGGGCTTCAAACGTCACACGGTGGCCCGAGAGCGGGTGGCGAAAGCTGAGCTTCCACGAGTGCAGGCACATGGGTGGATCTTCTACGCGCAAGGTTTGTGTCGTGCCGAGCGCTCTGCCCGGCAGGTAGAGGGGGTCTCCAACCACCGGCATTCCCAAGTCCCAGAGGTGGACGCGAATCTGATTTGTTCTTCCAGTAACTGGCCGGGCCTCCAGGATTGCCGAGCCATCGGATTGGCGCGACAGGACACGAAACTCTGTGCGCGCCTCGAGGCCCTCTTCGTGGTCCACTTCACGAGCGCCAGCTTCAGACGGACCAACGCTGATAGGGGCATCGCAAATGAATTCGTCCCCCGACGGATGGGAGGAGACCTTCACGAGATAGACCTTCTCCACTTCGCTTTTGGCAAACTGCGGCTGCAATCGCCCGCCAAAATGGCGGGTGCGCGTAAGCGCGAGCAAGCCTGTGGTGTTTGCATCGAGCCGATGCGCGGGCTTTGGTTTGAGCGGGTGATAGAGCTGGTCCAGGATGTATTGCACGGTGTTCCGATTGAACCGACCCGAAGCGTGGACGGGCAGGGGAGCGGGCTTGTTGATAACGATCAGGGCTTCGTCTTCGTGCAGGATGGTGATGCTCGCATTCACCGGAGGCTCAATGTTGTCGGGCATCTTTTGGAAGTAACGCTCACCGGCCCGAACGATTGTATTGAGGGTTGCGGGCTGCTTCTGGCCGTTAACCAACAACCCGCGCGCCTCGAGAGCTTCCCACTCGCTTACTGGCACGTGAGGGAGAACCTCCCGAAGAAAAGCAGCGAGTGTGAAGCGATCGCAACGCTCAGGAACGGTCAGGGGCTTATAGTTGTCGTACGGAGCGCTGCCCGGAAGTGGGTTAATGATTCTTAACAGTTCAGCGTTCCGTTCCCTGAGGGCGGCTGCCCGAGCCTCCTCGCTCGTCTTGTAGCAGTGAGGACATGACTGCCCCGGAATATATCGTTCGTCCTCCTGCTCCTCCTTCGTGAGTGGGCTTAGGCAGTTGAAGCATTGTGTGCTATCGGTTTCCTGCAGGCTCGGGTCCACGCCCACGCGTTGATCGAAGACAAAGCATTCACCGTCATAATGCGCGCCGCCGCATTCTTCGAAATATTTGAGAATGCCGCCTTCGAGCTGGTATATGTTCTTAAAGCCCTCCCGCTCCATGAACGGGCCAGCCTTCTCGCAACGAATGCCGCCCGTGCAGAACATAACAATCGGCTGTTCTTTCAGCCCCTCAGGCAGCTTGCGCACGGCTTCTGGAAAGTCGCGAAAATGGTCGATATGGATTGGGAGCGCGTTCTTGAACGTCCCGAGCTTCACTTCGTAATCATTGCGGGTGTCCAGCAGAGTGACGGGCCGGCCTTCATCCAACCACTGCTTCAGTTCCTTCGGCGCAAGTTTTGGGGAAGTGCGTTTGCCTGGATCGATCCCTTCCACGCCAAAAGCAATGATCTCCTTTTTCAGCCGCACCAGCATTCGATTGAAAGGCTGATGCTCGCTCAAGCTGACCTTCACCTCTAAAGCTTCCATTCCCGGCCAGGAGCGCAGTTCCGCGAGCAAGCAATCAATCCCTTGCTGTGGGCCTGCGACAAACAAATTGATTCCTTCAGGGCTCAGGAGAATTGTTCCGCGGAGGCCAGCTTCTTTGCAGAGGATTAGCAGATTGCCGCGTTTCTCCTTCAGGTCAGTGAGCGGAACAAACTTGTAAGCAGCAATATTGGTGATGGCAGCCATCGCAGGTCGCGGAAGATACAGGCGCACCCGCAAGAATTCCAGAAACGTATTGACCTCCAAGGAGAGGCTTCCATAGGAGTAGGAGGATCCCGCGTTCGTGTGGTAAGGCTGTTCGCTCCTGACGCACTGCAACACTGACCCGGAGGAACTATGGCTTCTGCGACAAACCTTGACGGGCGATATAAGGCCGATTGGGAGTTGATTGAGCAAACTCGCCCTGAGAGCGCGTCACCCGAAGCACATCTTACATCCCTCTCTCGCGCGCTCACGAAGCTGTCCCCGGACAGGATCGAAGCATTCAACACATTTTGGGCACGGCAGATTGTTCGCTTGCTTGAGCCTTCGCTCTGGACTGCCGCGAAAGCCCGAACAAACAATTTCACCCGCTGTAGCTTTTATGAGCTTGCAAGCCTAGCTATCCTGAAAGGCGAGCAGTTCTACAGGAAGTTGGCCGACGATCGGTATAAAGTCGCAGAGATTCAATTAGACGGCTTGCCTCCGTTAAAGAAATGGCGGGATTTCGCTCGCCTAGCCTACAAAAGAGTTACGGGACGACCGCTCACCGGGTCAGGCTGCGAAATCGAGATTTGGCTAAAACTCACCAACTTCTTAGCCAATCCCCCACGCGAGGAAATAGCGGCATCGTCAGACCCAGGAATGACGGCGCTGGTGCGCAAGTTTTGGAATCAAACTGATGAAGCAGCTTCAGGGCGTCGCACCTCAGGGTTCTTAAAGCTGCAAAAGCGTCGAGCTGAAGAGGGAGACCCGGACGCTAATCTTTACTTGGGGGTGATGTATTGGATAGGCAGAGGGGTTCCGCAAAATTCCAAAAAAGCGGTGTCCTTCTTAACCAAAGCAGCTGAAGGCGGGACGGTGGAAGCCGCTGCTTATTTAGGAGAAATATTCCGCTCCGGAGATGGGCTGCCGAAGGACGAAAAGCGCGCCGCGTTCTGGTTCGCAACAGCAGCCGATGGTGGGAGCCTAGATGCACAGTGGATTTTTGGGGTGTGGTGTAGAGATGGTTACGCGGCTGTGCGCCAGGATTCGGCTCGCGCACTAGACCTGTTTCTCCGAGCAGCTACGAAGAACCACGCTGAGGCGTGCAATGAAGTCGGCAGGTGCTACATGCACGGAATTGGAACGACCGTAAACGTGCAGGAGGCCATTCGCTGGTTAAAGCGTGGAGCCCGGCTCGGCTCTGTGCATGACATTGTAAATCTCGGGTATCTCCACGCCAACGCGGAATTTGGACGTCTCGATCTCAAGAAAGCTGCGAGTTTGTATTCGCGAGCAGCAGAAAGAGGTGACCCGCGGGGGCAGTATAACCTAGCGCATGCCTATGAAAATGGTCTCGGCGTGCGCAAGGACTGGGTGAGAGCTGCTGGACTTTATCGCCGGGCTGCCGACCAACGGATTCCTGACGCATGGTTAAACCTCGGAAACCTTTTCAGGGAAGGTCGCGGCGTTCCTCAGGATTATGCTAACGCGCTGCTATGCTACCAGCGTGCCGCCGAATTGGGAAACAACAGAGCCTTCAACAACATAGGACTCCTCTACGGAGATGGAAAAGGAGTGCCTCAAGATCGAGGCAAGGCCGTGGAGTTCTTCCGAAAAGCAGCGCAAGGCGGCGATCCTGCTGCGGACTACAACATTGGCTTGTACTATCAAAAAGGGTGGGGCGTTAGGAAGAACCGAAAAGCAGCTGCTCATTGGTATAAGCGCGCCGCTCTAAGAAACCATCCGCAAGCGCTTACGAATTTAGGTCACCTTTACCTGCACGGATGTGGCGTGGCTAAAGATCGCGAGCTTGCGGTTCGCCTTTTCCAACGGTCGGCGGACCGGGGGAATCGGGTTGCTGTTAACAATTTGGGGTATTGTTACCTGAGAGGCTGGGGTGTGCCGCAGGACTTCAAGCGCGCTAAGCAAATTTTCGAAAGTCTGAAGGAGCCGCATCCCATGGCTTTTAAGAACTTGGGGTATCTCTACCAGACGGGGAAAGGAGTTAAGCGCGATCTCAGGAAAGCCTTTTCCCTTTATTCACGCGCTGCCGATGCCGGCGTGGACGTGGCGCAACACGAACTCGCAAAGATGCTTGAACGCGGGAGTGGGGTTGAGCGTGACGTTTCGAGGGCGCGTTACTGGTATGACCAAGCAGCGAAGCAGGGGCTCAAACCGGCGGCTAAAGCTCTAAGCCGACTTAACAAATAAAAAGGGGCTGGGACGAACGTCCCAGCCCTGTGAAGCTTTTCAGCTAAGGGTGGATTAGTAATCCATGCCCATGCCGCCGTGGCCGCCGTGGCCGCCTGCTGGAGCTGGCTTCTCCTTCTCAGGAAGCTCAGTGATCAAGCATTCGGTGGTCAGCAACAGGCCTGCGATGGAAGCCGCGTTCTGCAGCGCGGTGCGGGTGACCTTCTTAGGATCAACGACACCAGCTTTGACGAGGTCTTCGAATGCGCCAGTGGCGACATTGTAACCGTCGTTGCCTTTGCGCTTCTTGACTTCCTGCACGATGATCGAGCCTTCCACACCGGCGTTGCTCGCCAGGGCGCGGAGAGGAGCTTCGATAGCGCGCTTCACGATCTCAACGCCGATCTGCTCGTCGCCTTCCAGCTTGAGGTCGTTCAACACGTTCCAGGTGCGGAGGAGAGCAACACCGCCACCAGGGACGATGCCTTCTTCAACAGCCGCGCGAGTCGCATGCAATGCGTCTTCCACGCGAGCTTTCTTCTCCTTCATCTCGGTCTCAGTTGCGGCGCCGACATTGATGACGGCCACGCCACCGGCGAGCTTGGCCAGGCGTTCTTGCAGCTTCTCGCGGTCGTAGTCCGAGGTGGTTTCCTCGATCTGACGGCGGATCTGGTTGACGCGGCCCTGGATTTCCTGGGACTTGCCGTAACCTTCGACGATGGTGGTGTTTTCTTTGTCCACCACAATGCTCTTGGCGCGGCCGAGGTCTTCGAGCTGCACGTTTTCGAGCTTGATGCCGAGGTCTTCAGTGATGCAACGGCCGCCAGTGAGGATGGCGATGTCTTCGAGCATCGCTTTGCGGCGATCGCCGAAGCCAGGGGCCTTCACAGCGCAGACGTTCAAGGTGCCGCGGAGCTTGTTCACGACGAGGGTCGCGAGAGCTTCGCCTTCGACATCCTCAGCAATGATCAGGAGAGGCTTGCCGAGCTTGGCAACCTTCTCGAGGACTGGGAGGAGGTCTTTGAGGCTGCTGATCTTCTTCTCGAAGTTCAGGATGTAAGCGTCATCGAGCTTCGCTTCCATCGACTCAGCGTTGGTCACGAAGTAAGGGGAGAGATAGCCCTTGTCGAACTGCATGCCTTCGACCACTTCGAGGGTGGTTTCGATAGACTTGGCTTCTTCGACAGTGATGGTGCCGTCTTTGCCGACCTTGTCCATCGCGTCAGCGATGATCTCGCCGATGGTGGTGTCCCAGTTGGCGGAGACAGTGGCAACCTGCTTGATCTCTTCCTTGTCCTTGACCTTCTTGGCGATCTTGGCGAGCTGCTCCACAGCGGCGTCAACGGCCTTCTGGATGCCGCGTTGGATGCCGATTGGGCTCGCGCCGGAGGTCACATGCTTGAGACCTTCGCGGAAAATAGCTTCTGCGAGGACGGTCGCGGTGGTGGTGCCGTCACCAGCAGCGTCGCTGGTTTTGCTGGCCACTTCACGAACCATTTGAGCGCCCATGTTCTCGTATGGGTCTTCCAGCTCGATTTCCTTGGCGACGGTCACGCCGTCCTTGGTCACGAGAGGAGAGCCAAACTTTTTGTCGAGAACGACATTGCGGCCTTTAGGCCCGAGGGTTGCGCTAACGGCTTTTGCCAGCTTGCTCACACCTTTGAGCAGGATCTGGCGCGCGCTTTCATCGAATACGAGTTGTTTTGCTGCCATAGTACTATTGGATTTTAAAAATGGGTTTGTGGGGGATTAGTCAACGATCGCTAGGATGTCGTCTGAGCTGTAGATCTTGTACTCACGGCCATCGAGCTTGATCTCAGTGCCGCCGTATTTGCTCACGAGGACGCGGTCGCCCTTCTTGAGTTCAAAGGGGATCTTCTTGCCAGCTTCGTCGGTCTTGCCGGTGCCCAAGGCGATCACAGTGCCTTCGGTTGGTTTTTCTTTAGCGGCGTCAGGAATGATGATGCCGCCTTTTTTCGTTTCACGCTCTTCGGACAATTCGACCAGAACGCGGTCGCCGAGAGGTCTGAGATTAACTGCCATATCTTGTTTCTGCTTTTCGTTTCGAGTTTAGGGTGTTTGCTCTTTGAATTGCTTCCCGCCAGCACCCGCTAGGGGAAAAAGTCGCTTACTCTGCTCTAAGTAGGGGAATAAGCAAGCAACCACGTCTCCCAACGCAGCTCTGCTTGCCGGAGCGCGGCCGGAACTCCCGGCCTGCGCCCGTCCCATGTGGGAGCCTACTTTTTCTCGTCGACGACTTCCGCGTCGATGATTGGGCCTTCGTCCTTGCCGGTTTGGGTCCGAGTGCCCGTGTTCGGCTCCCCGCCTTGGCTGCCGCCTGTGCCGGGCTGGCCGCCAGCTCCTCCTGGCGTCTTGGCTGAAGCTTGTTTGTAAAGTTCCGCTGACGCAGCTTGCCAGACTTCGTTCAGCTTGTCGGAAGCTGATTTGATTGCGCCGGTGTCGCTGCCTTTGAGAGCTGTCTTCAGCTCGTTCACAGCGCTTTCGATCTTCGCTTTCTCGTTGCCGGGCAGCTTGTCGCCATTCTCGCGCAGCATCTTCTCGCTGCGGTAAACCGCGCTGTCGCCTTCGTTGCGAATCTCAACTTCCTCGCGTTGCTTTTTGTCCTCTTCAGCGTGCGCTTCCGCATCACGGCGCATGCGTTCGACTTCATCCTTGGACAAGCCGCTGCTCGCGCTGATGGTGATCTTCTGCTCCTTGCCCGTGCCAAGATCCTTGGCGCTGACATGCAGAATGCCGTTGGCGTCGATGTCGAAGGTGACTTCGATCTGCGGCACACCACGCGGGGCAGGGGGGATGTCCGTTAACTGGAACTTCCCGATAGTCTTGTTGTCCCGGGCGAATTGGCGCTCACCTTGGAGGACATGAATCTCAACGCCAGGTTGGCTGTCGCTCGCGGTGGAGAAGATTTCAGACTTCCGCGTAGGAATCGTGGTGTTGCGCTCAATCAGCTTGGTGAATACGCCTCCGAGGGTCTCAATGCCCAGCGAGAGAGGAGTGACATCCAGCAGGAGGACGTCTTTGACGTCGCCCTTGAGCACACCGCCTTGAACGGCCGCGCCGATGGCCACGACTTCATCCGGGTTCACCCCTTGATGCGGAGCCTTGTTAACGAGGTTGCGGGCCGTTTCCACCACGCGAGGCATGCGAGTCATGCCGCCGACAAGGACCAGCTCATCGATTTCGTCGGTGGTGGTGCCAGCGTCTTTCAAGCAGTTGCGGACAGGAGCCATCGTGCGCTCGAACAGGTCGTCGCACAGTTGCTCCATCTTGGCACGGGTGAGCTTTGAGCTGATGTGCTTTGGCCCGCTTGCATCCGCCGTGATGAACGGAAGGTTGATCTCGTAATTTTGGGCGCTGGAAAGGGCAATCTTTGCCTTTTCAGCCTCTTCCTTGATGCGTTGGAGCGCATCTGGCTGCTTGCGGAGGTCAATGCCGCTCTCACGTTTGAACTCATCCAGGATCCAATCCATGATGCGGTTGTCCCAGTCATCGCCGCCCAGGTGAGTGTCACCGTTGGTGGCTTTGACTTCGAACACGCCTTCGCCAATTTCCAGAACTGAAATATCAAATGTGCCACCGCCCAAGTCGTAAACGGCGATCTGCTCATCCTTCTTCTTATCCAGGCCGTAAGCCAGGGAAGCAGCGGTTGGTTCGTTGATGATGCGCAGAACTTCAAGGCCCGCGATCTTGCCGGCATCCTTGGTGGCCTGGCGCTGAGAATCGTTAAAGTAGGCCGGAACGGTGATAACCGCTTGGGTGACGGTTTCGCCGAGACGCATCTCGGCGTCAGCTTTGAGCTTCGCCAGGATCATCGCGGAAATTTCAGGTGGGCTGAAAACCTGGGCTTTACCGTTCACCTCGACCTCAACGGCGGCATCGCCGTTGGCGGCGCGAACGACTTTGTAAGGCACGCGCTTGAGTTCTTCCTGGACCTCATCGAACTTGCGGCCCATGAAGCGCTTAACCGAATAGACGGTGTTGCGCGGATTGGTTACGGCTTGCCGCTTGGCAGCTTCACCAACGAGACGCTCACCGGTCTTGCTGAAAGCAACGACGGACGGGGTGGTCCGTTTGCCTTCGGAATTCTCCAAAACCACTGGCTCGCCGCCCTCCATGACCGCCATACACGAGTTGGTGGTTCCTAAATCAATGCCAAGTACTTTCGCCATAACTCTGTGGAAGTCCTCAGCAAGGGCAGAGCCAATCTTCTTGTAATCGTAAGTAGTTGAATGACAACGTATTCTGAGGTCAATCCCTTTACTTTTCACTGCTTTCGGTGTGACATGTGAGCCAAGTTGTCCCACATGCCCGGCATTCTTGTAAGACTTAGTGGCTCGTTGTATTAGGAAGCATGCGGATCACCGTCACAATAGACGATGATTTACACGAAATACTCAGCCGTCAGGCCAAAGCAGCGGGCATCACGTTGGGCAAAGTGCTCTCTGCGGCCGCGAGGCGTGGGTTGGACGCACGTGTTCAGATCCAGCGAGATCCTTTAACCGGCCTGCCCGTAATCGTGCAGCCGCCTGGTTCTCCAGTGATCACGAGCGAGCAGGTTGCCCGCCTTCTTGAGGATTTTCCTTAGGCCTTGAACAGCGGGAAGGCCGTCCCAAAAACGGCTTTACAACCTTTGTGACGGCACCCACATAGTATGCCCGTGTCTGGTCTCAAATCGGCAGGGTCAGTTTCTCACGTCCAGAAGGAATCCACAGGGGTTGAACTCAGGCTGGGAATGGAGCGCGCCATCGAACGCTCCCAAGCCTGGCTTCTCAACGAACAAAAGCCTGAAGGTTACTGGGTGGGTGAGTTGATTGTGGATGCCACTTTAGTGGCAGACACGATCGCGTACCATCATTGGAACGGGAAAGTGGACAAGAAATGGCAGCGCAAAGCTGTGAATCACATCCTGTCCATGCAGCTCCCGAACGGCGGGTGGAACATCTATTACGGCGGCCCGGCTGAGGTGAACGCCACCATCAAGGCTTACCTCGCCTTGAAGCTGGCCGGAGTGCCGGTGACTGATCCGCGCATGCTCAAGGCCCGGGAAGTCGCGCGCAACCTCGGTGGTGTTCCGCGCATGAACACCTTCTCGAAGCTGTATTTGGCTTTGATCGGTTTGTATCCCTGGGAGTACGTGCCAACCATTCCCGCTGAAATCATCCTGATCGGAAAGTGGTTCCACGTGAACTTCCACGAGATGAGTTCATGGAGCCGGTCGATGCTCGTTCCGCTCGCGATCATCAATCATTTCAAGCCGACGCGGAAAGTTCACGTCACCTTGGACGAACTTTATCCAGAGGGTTATCACGAGCGCGATCTTGCGCTGCCTCGCGATCCTGAGCCGTTCACCTGGCGCAATTTCTTCCTGTGGCTTGATGGGTTGCACAAGTTCGTCGAGAACAACCATCTGCGTCCCTTCCGCAAAGCTGCGCTCAAGAAAGCGGAGCAGTGGATGCTGGAGCGGTTTGAAGGCTCGAACGGATTGGCGGCGATTTTCCCGGCGATGCTTAACTCGCTGATCGCGTTGAAAGCGCTCGGGTACGCGGATGATCATCCGCAAGTGCTGCGCGCTGAGCGGGAGTTAAAGAATCTTGAGCATGAGGATGAGGACACAGTTCGCATTGAACCGTGCCTTTCACCCGTTTGGGACACGGCCATTGTCGCGATTGCGCTCCATGAATCTGGTGTGTCTGAGAACCATCCGCTGATGAAGAAAGCCTGCTCCTGGTTGATGGATAAAGAGATCCGGTTCCGGGGAGATTGGCAGTACAAGAACCCGGTGGATGTGGAGCCGAGCGGTTGGGTGTTCGAGTTCGAAAATAAGTGGAACCCGGATGTGGATGACACCGCGATGGTTCTGCTGGCGCTCCGCAAAATTCCCACAGACGACTCAAAGCGTCGCGACGAATGCTTCGCCCGCGCGCTGAAGTGGATGATGACCTTCCAGTGCAAGGACGGGGGCTGGGCCGCTTTCGATAAGGATTGCACGAAAGGCATTCTGGAGAAGGTGCCGTTCGCGGATCACAATGCGATGCTCGATCCAGAGTGTGCCGACATCACCGCGCGCATTCTCGAGCTGCTGGGGTACGAAGGCTTCCCTGTGGACCATCCGCAGGTGAAGAAAGCGCTCGAGTACCTGCGGGGTCAGCAAGAATCCGATGGCTCCTGGTACGGCCGGTGGGGTGTTAATTACATTTATGGCACGTGGCAGGCTTTGCGTGGCTTGAGCGCGATGCGCATTAACATGCAGCAGGATTGGATCCTTCGCGCCAGGAGCTGGCTTGAAAGCGTGCAGCATTCTGATGGCGGTTGGGGCGAGCGCTGCAACACTTACGACGATCCCGTCTTCAAGGGGCAAGGCCCGAGCACTGCTTCGCAAACGGCATGGGCGGTCATGGGCCTGTGCACGTTTGGAGATGCGCAAAATCCGGCGCTCATCCGCGGCATTCGTTACCTGATCGAGAACCAGAACACGGACGGCACCTGGACCGAGCATGAGACGACAGGCACAGGCTTCCCCAAGGTGTTCTACTTGAAGTACGACATGTATCGGAACAGCTGGCCTTTGCTCGCGCTAGCGACCTACCGCAACCTGCTCGAAGGCAAAATGCCAGAGGTGAAGGCAACCGTGGCAAACAGCCGCTAACGCATGCGCCTGCTATCCACAATTTTAGCCACCCTGGCCTGCGCGCTGGTGGCCGTTGCCGCTGACGCAGCGTGGCGCGCGCTGTTTAACGGTCGTGACCTGGAGAACTTCGTGCAGCACGGGAGCGCGAAGTGGCGCGTTGAGGATGGCGTGATCGTTGGCGGCCAGGACGGCGATCCTAAGCGCGCAGGCGTGCTCGCGAGCAAGGACCAGTTCAAGGACTTCGAACTCGAGCTGGAGTTCATGATCGATGAGCACGGCAAGTACAACAGCGGCGTCTATCTTCGAAATGAGCCGGGCAATGGTGGACGCAGCGGGTATCAGATCAACCTGGGCCGATGGGAGGCTGAAGAGCCGATCGGGTTGTACACCGACAAGTGGCTTTCCAAAGGGGACCACAGCAAAGATCTCCGCAAGAAACTTGAGTGGAACAAGCTCTACATCTACGCCAAGGGCCCGCACATCAAGGCGCGCCTGAACGGTGTCGAAATCGTCGACTTTACCGACCAGAACCCGCCGGAACGCTTTCTCAAACCAGGTGTGATTGCGTTTCAGACTTACGGCGCGGAAGGGCACGCGGGCTTCGTTAAGTTTCGCAACTTGCGCATTCGCGAGTTGAGCGACTCCACACGTTGAAGAAGCCCTGCAAGGCTATCATCTTCTTTGCTGTGCCCGAGGAGGCGCGGCCGTTTCATGCACCAACGGGTGTCGAGGTCATCGTAACCGGCATGGGCAAAGCGGCTGCGCGACGCGCTGCCCGGGCCGCGTTCGAAAGCTTCGACCCTGAACTTGTTCTCACTTGCGGCTTTGCCGGCGCGTTAAGCGCGGAAGTTCCGCTTCACACGCTTCTCTTCAACGCGGATGCACCGGTGCATCTGCACGGCGCGCTGCAAGAAGCTGGCGCGAGGCCGGTGCGGTTCCATTGCGCTGAACGCGTGCTGGTGACCGCCGCCGAAAAGGCGGCGGCACATAGGGCGACGAAGTGTGAGGCTGTCGAAATGGAATCGGCGGTCATCCACGAACTCTGCCGGCAACGGAAGCTGCCGTGCGTCACTCTGCGCGTCGTGAGCGACATTGCTTCCGAAGACCTGCCCCTCGATTTCAATCAATTCACGACCTCAGACGGCAAGACCAACCTGCCCAAGCTCGTTGCGCATGTGCTGCTTCATCCGGGACGCGTTCCCGGTTTGTTGCGCTTCGGGAAGCAGACGGGGCAGGCGGCTTGCGCGTTGGCGGCGGCGCTGAGGAAGTTTCTCAGCGCACAAGGAATCACACAATCGTCACGGGTTTAACGGATGCGCCGACAATCGGCGCGCTGTCGGCACGGAGCCATTGCTGCAGGATGCCCGCGTAGATAGAGCGAAAGTCCACCGTGAATTTGGGATCGCCGTTGTGCAGGTCCTTGGGCGCTAGGCTTGGGAACTTCCCGTGGAGGCCGGGTTTCAGTTTGCCACCGAAGAGGAACATGGGAGCAGCCGCGCCATGGTCGGTTCCACCGTTAGCGTTCTGTTTCACTCGGCGACCGAATTCGCTGAAGGTCATCACCAGAACGCGCTCATGGTTTCCTTGCGCTTTCAAATCCTGGATGAACGTGTGCATTGCCGCGCTAATGTCACGCAGCAGGCGCTCATGTGAGCCGCTCTGGCCGGTGTGAGTGTCGTACCCGCCTTGGGACAAATAGAACACGCGTGTTGGGAGCCCGCCCGCAATCAGGCGTGCAACGAGCTTGAGATTGTTGGCGAATTGGGAGGCTGGGTATTGGGCTTTGTTCGCGGCTTTCTGAGCGATGCTGAGGATTTTGTCAGAGCTGACCTGGGCATCCAAAGCTGTGCGCTCCAAGTAATCCAAGGCGGAACCGGGTGCGCTGATGGTTCCGTTCACTGCGGTGATGCTCGCGCCGGATTGGGTGGCTTCGTCCGTGAGCATGGCGGGGTCGCTCATTCGGCGGAGGAAGGGCTCGCTCGATTCCATCTCGTCTTCGGCGGCGAGGTCCATGCTGCCAAGGCGATATTGCTCCGGATTCTCCAAGGCCACACCAGTTGGGCGTTTGGCGGCAAAGGCTTGGGGCATTTGGCGGCCCAGGGCGAGCCCAACGGTTGGGTCCGCTCCCTGGCAGGCATTGTCGAAGTAACGTCCAAGCCAGCCGTGACGTTCGAATTTGTCAGCATCGCTCGCTGTGTGCCAAATCTCTGTTGAACGGAAGTGGGATCGGTTTGGGTTGGGGTAGCCGACACCGTGATACACCGCCATTTGGCCAGCATCGTAAAGCGCTTTGAGGCCGGATAAGGCAGGATGAAAGCCGAAGGTGTCGTCGACCTTCAAGACTTCGCCACCTTTCAACGCGAGGGTGGGGCGCGCGCTTAGGTAATGATCGTTGGTGTAAGGAACGATGGTGTTCAGGCCGTCGTTGCCGCCGGCTAGCTGAACCGCCACGAGGATCGTTGAGTCTTTGCCGGTGACGCCTTTCTGAGCCTCCGCGCCCAGAGCGTTGAAGGTCTGCGAAAGGAACGCAGGCAGAGTCCAGGTGAGCGCGCCGCCGATGACAGCGCTTTCGAGGAACTTGCGGCGAGTCTTCAGGGACGGTGGGTTCTTCATAGTCGTTCCTTAAGCGAGTTGATAATCGGGAGTTGACATGATCAGCCGCATGGCATGGAGCACATCCTGCTGGTCGAGCTGGCCCTGCGCATTGAGGTAATCGTGAATTAACTGGCGCTGCTTTTCGCGCAGCCGCGCCTGGATGAAGCGTTTCTCCAAGGCAGCCAGCAGTTTGATTTTGTCCTTCAGCTCTTCGGGTGTGAACAATTTCGCCACATCAGCTCCACCGCTGAAGCCCATGGATCGACGACCCTTTTTCCCTTTGCCGCCAGGAGCTTTTGCGAGCGGGTTGGCGCCGGTGACCAGGAATGCGGCGAAGTTATTTCGGGTGAGAAGGTTGCTGGTGGTGATCCAACTTAACCCGCCATCCCAACCTTTGACGTTGGGCGGCAGGAGGAGATCCTGCCCAAGTGTGCGCAAAACACCCTGAGTCATGGGTGTAGGCGGGAGGCCGCGCTCAAGGAGGTTGGCGGAGCCGACCAGCCATTGCACCGGGCTCTTCACCTGGTTGCGAATCAGTTTCGAGGCATAGAACTCTTCGCTTAAAAGCATCGTGCGAAGGAGCGGTTTAAATTCATGGCCTGAGGCTCTGAACGTCGCAGCCAGGGCGTCATTGAGCGAGGGTTCCGGGGCCTCGCCAGCGAAGAAACTCCACAGTTTAGCGGTGATGAACCGTGAGGCTTGCGGCTTCTCCAGAATCAGGCGGATCACGTCATGGCCATCCCAGTTGCCAGTCTTTCCGAAGATGGTTTTTGGCTCGCGGTCGTGCAGGGCAGGGCGGTTGGCGAATCGTTGGTGGAGCCGATCATAGCTCCAACCGGTCAGCGCGCGAGCGGCTTCGGTGACGTCCTTCTCAGTGTAGTTGCCTTCCCCGAGAGTGAACAACTCCATCAACTCGCGAGCGTAATTTTCGTTTGGGCTTTGCTTGCGGCTTTGGGCCTGGTCCAGCCAGACGAGCATTGCTGGATCTTGCGAGACCTTGGTCAGTAAGGTTCGCCAAGTTCCCAAACCTTCGGTGCGGAAAAGTTGGTTCTGACGCCACATCAAATGAGCATCGCGAACTTTCTGGGCGCTCGTCGCAAAATGGCCATGCCAGAACAAGGTGAGCTTTTCCTGAAAAGCATTGGGCGCGGTGAGCATCCGTTGAAGCCACCATTGGCGAAGCTCGACGAGCAACTCACGCTGGCGCCGTTGCTCTTCCTGGCGGAGTTTTTGTTTCTCCGGCCCTGAAAGCGATGCTGCTTTCTTGATGCGCTCGGCGCGATCAGCATCAGCGGTCGCGCAGGTGGGCAAGCTCTTGACCTCCTCGAAGGCGAGCAAACGGTCCACAGCAGTGGCTTGAGGAGCTGTTGCGAAGGCTTTGATCTCAGCAGGCGTTCCGCCAAAACCCGCCCGATTCAGCAGATGGGCTGCTGTTTCTTCTGTCCATTTCGCGGTGGGGAGCGGAGAGAGCATACGAGGTTGGACGACAGTTTACCTCAAGTGGTTACGTGGTGCATTATTGCTTCACCAGCATTGGTGCGACGACTTCGCTAAAGTTGGTCTGGCCGAAGAGTCCAATACCGGCCTTCCATCCTGGCAGGGGTGAACCCGCATGGAACGCTTCGACATTCTGGCGCCAGTTTTCCTGCGCAAAGTCTCTGAAAGTGGGCGCATAATCCGACCACACAGGCAACCGCCACAGATTCGAGAGAATCGGTGAGACGACTGTTATCACGGTCTGCGCCTCCAGAAGCGGGAAGCGCAAAGGCCCTGTGGCTCTTGTGGGCTCTGCAATCGGCCCATTACTGCCGACTTCTTGTGGAAGAAACGGGATGCAATAAACAGCACGTTCGTTGGTGTTGCTGATGGTGAAAACCGCTTTGGTTTCCCCCATCTCGTTCGTAAAACCAACCCAGCGAATGGACAGCGGACGGAGGGCTGGACGTGGTCCTGGCGTTAGGAAAACGACTAACCCCAGGATGAAGAGGCCTGCGGTCACGATCAGTGTTTTGCGCAGCGTTTTCATAATTCTTTTTCACGGAACAGGGCTGATCGCTTCGCTGAAATTCGTTTGCCCGGGGAGCTTCATGGATACTGCCAACCCAGCGAAGCGGCCATTGCTGGCAATCTCGGAGACATTCCTTTTCCAAACCGAACGCATCCGTTCGCTGCGATTCGGCTCGAAATCCCACCACACGGGCAATCGCCACGTGAGTGATGGGGCCGGGGAGATGACGGTGACCCCCTCACCTGGTTTCAAGCTTGGCATATTCACGGGTTGGGACGGCCACTCCACAGGGAGAGCTTCCAATGGCGCATACCTTTGCGGCATCAGCGCAGCAACGACGATCGTGCGATCCATCGTGTTGCTGATGGTGAATATGCTCTTCGTTTCACCATTGATGTTGGTGAAGCCACAAAACTTGATGCGCGGCCCCGCGCCGAACCGAGGCTGCCGCTGAACGAGCACCATCCCAGCAATTCCCGCGAGTGCCAGAACGCTTGCGGTTATTGCGAGGCGACGCTTCATGGAATTATTCGACTTTTGAGAACCGAGCGCTGCGGTTGCTTTCGCGGCGGGCAACCGCTTCATCGAAGGATTGTGTTCCCGCTTCTTTCGCGACGAGGTCTCGAATGTCTCCGACGAGAGCGTGGACATCTTCGGGTTGGGTGTCCCAGCTGCACATGAAGCGGCATCCGCCGCGGCCAATGAATGTGTAGAAGACCCAACCTTTGGCCCAGAGCTGTTTAATCACCTTCTCCGGCAACTCGGCAAAGACGGCGTTGGCCTGACGCGGGAAGAGGATGTTCACGCTGGGGATCTGAGTGAGACCGGTGTGGAGCAGCTCGGCCATGTTGTTGGCGTGAGCCCCATATTTTAGCCACGCGCCATCTTGCAACATCCCCACCCAGGGAGCGGAAAGGAAACGCATTTTGGACGCGAGCTGGCCTGCTTGCTTGCAGCGGTACGCGAATTCTTCAGCCAGCTCCAGGTTGAAGAAGATTACAGCTTCGCCGACGTGAGTGCCGTTTTTGGTTCCACCGAAGCAGAGAACGTCGATGCCGGCTTTCCAGGTGACTTCCTTAGGTTTAACGCCGAGGCTGGCAACGGCGTTGGCAAATCGCGCACCGTCCATGTGCAGCTTGAGGCCGAGGCCTTTGCAGGTGGCGCCGATCGCACGGACTTCCTCAGGGGTGTAAACGGTCCCGACTTCGGTGGCTTGCGTGATTGTGACCGCGCGAGGCTTCGGAAAGTGGATGTCGGTGCGGCGCTTCACGGCCCGGTCGATGTTTTCGGGGTCAATCTTCCCGTCTTTAGTCGGAAGCAACAGAACCTTGGTGCCGTTGGAAAAGAATTCAGGCGCGCCGCATTCGTCTGTTTCGACGTGGGCAATCTCACTGCAAAGAATGCTGTGGTAGGACTGGCAGGTCGAGGCGAGCGCGAGGGAGTTTGCGCTGGTGCCGTTGAAGACGAAAAATACCTCGCACTGCGTCTCAAAGACATCGCGGATGAGGTCGGCAGCGCGAGAAGTCCATTCATCATCCCCGTAGGCCTTGGCATGGGCCTGATTGGCTTGAGCCAATGCGTCCCAGGCTTCTGGGCAGATGCCGGAGTAGTTGTCGCTCGCGAAATGGCGGCGGGGTCGAGTGTCCATGGGCGTGAGGTTAGCGGAGGGCGGAGGGCATTAAAAGCGCGTGTGCGTCATAAAGAGGACTCGCAGTTGGTCGAGTAGATAAAGGCGGTCAAACAAAAGGGGCGCGCAAGTGTGTCTGGGTGTCTTTTGTGGGGGATGTGGTGTGGTTTTATGGTGGTTAACCGATGACATTCGTCTGCAAGGTTTTTCACGTGGGCGACAATGCCCTGCCGAGAGAGCAGACGGCAAAACGGGGATTGGGGAGCGGGTCGAGGTTAGTTGTGCGCCTCCATACGGAGGCTGTCATAGAGGGGCAAGAACCCACAGGCTTCGCTGGCGCTTCGCCTGTGCGCTGGTCTGTTCGGCCGCTACGCGGCCCCGGTGACGTGCGGAGCGTTGGTGGGCAGGCGTTCGCGAGGCCCTTCGGCTGCCTAGAAGCCGCCGTGGCGACATCGAAGTTGAGGGGCGCGACCTGAAGGTCGCGGCTACATGGAGCCAGAGCGCCTATGGGGAGAGGCGGTCGATGCGCCAGGATGAGCCGTCTCTGGTATAGAGGAAACGGTCGTGGAGGCGGTTGGGGCGGCCCTGCCAGAATTCGATTTCCGTTGGCTGCAGCACGAAGCCCCCCCAATACGGCGGCATCGGAACTTCGCCAGCGCCATATTTTTCCTCCACCTCACGCAGGCGCTCTTCAAGTTCAGCGTGGTCGGGGATAACTTCGGTTTGGCGGGAGACCCAGGCGCTCATGCGGTTGCCCATGGGGCGAACTTTAAAGTATTCCTCGGATTCTTCGCGGCTTAATCGGGTGCAGGTTCCGCGGATCCCCACCTGGCGCTCAAGCTCGGGCCAGAAGAAATTGAGGGCGGCATGGGGGTTCTCTGACAGCTCAAGGCCTTTGCGACTCTCGTAGTTGGTGTAGAAGCTGAACCCCCGGTCATCGACGGCCTTCAGCAAAACGATGCGCGCTGAGGGCTGGCCGAGCTTGTTGGCTGTGGCAAGGGTCATGGCGTTCGGCTCCGCCACACCGCCGCTCTTGGCCTGTTGAAACCATTTGGCGAATTGCGCGAGGGGATCCGACTCGAGCGTGGAACGGCGCAAGCCGGCGAGGGTGTATTCACGCCGCAGATCAGCGAGATTGAGTGCTGTGCTCATTTTGTTTTCTTAACGGAGTAGACGGCGAACATTTCGTGGTTTACCTGCTCAAAGCGTTTTAGGCGGAGTTGGGTCGCGTCCGCCAGGCGCTCGACTCCTTGACCATCCGCGAGGGTGGGGGAGTCGCGCCCGCCAAAGATGCATGGGCAAATGGTGAGATGAACTTCGTTCACCAACCCTTCGGCAAAAAGCGCGGCGTTGACTCCGCCCCCGCCCTCCGATAGCAGCCGCCGCACGTTGTGTTTGGCGCGGAGCCATTTGAAGGCTTCGGTAAAGCAAAGGTCGGTTTCGCCGAACACCGCCACCTCATCCGCAACCTCCCGGAGCCGCGCCAGCTTTGCCTTGGGCGCGCGTTCGGTGGTGAGAACGATTACGGGGGAGTCGTGTTTCTTGAATAGGTCGGCCTGAGGGCGAAGTGAGCCGCTCCCGCTAACGATGACGCGGAGCAAATGGCTGCTGACGTTGTTGCGCGCACGTAGTTGTTGGTACTTCCTGCCGCCACTGCTGAAGGTTACGCCAGGCTGATCGGCTGTGGATGTGCCTGCAAGCACAGCATCTGCCTGGGCGCGGAGTTGAAGCATCAACTCACGGTCGCGCTTGCTGCCGAACGGCTCGAATTTTCGGTTAGGCAGCGCAAGTTTGCCGTCGGCGCTGATGGCGGCGTTCAGGAAGACAAAGGGGAGTGAACCGCGCTTACTCAAACTTGATTTTCTCCAGTTGCGGCCAAAGCGGGCGCAAATCCTCATCGGAACGGGCCATTTTCAAGATTTCTTTAATGCCTCCGAGCTTTACGGCCTCATTGATCCAACTCAGAGCCTCTTCGAGCTTGCCGAGTTGGGCGGCGTAGCACGCGAGGTTGTAAGGTATGATGCTGATGGTGGGGAAGTTGCCGATGATGTGGGTCAAGGTTTCGTGAGCCTCCTGCGTTAGGCGAACCTCGTGAAGGGCAAAGGCGAGCTTTATCCAGCCATCGCTTCGCTCAGGTGCGAGTTGGATGGCCGTTCGAGCGGCATTGATAGCGCGGCGCCAGTCGCGGGCCGCAGCGGCGAGTTCCCACTCGGCAAGGGAGGTGTCGGGGTGATGGCGGAACTGGCGGGGAATGAGCGTGAACTCCCGTTCGGCTTCCTGCAGAGCCCCGAGTTCAATCCAGCCAATGACCGCGTTCAAGTGGTGAGCTAATGGTGGTCCCACCTGCTCCATGCCTCATATTTAGCTTCTGGCAATGCGGTTGCCAATCGATCTCCGCCCAAAAAAGAAGGGAGTGGGCTTGCGCCCACTCCCATCACGAAATGAACTGTTTGACTTAGCCCTGTTATTTCGACCCTTCCGGCTGATTCTCTGGGCCGCGACCGGTGAGGTCTTCAGCGCCGTGATTCTCTTCGGTGCTGTCAGCAGCGCCAGAGCTATTCAAACTCCCGCCTTCAGAGCGGCCGCGAGCGCTGGCGCCAGCGCTCACCGAAGAGTCCCCCGCGGATGTTGCTGCGTTCGCCGACGCGCCACGGGTGGCGGACGCGTTGGCTTCAGCGCCGATGGAAGCGTCGGCCACAGAAGCGCCGCCGCTGATGGACGCGCCAGCGGGAGCGCCCTGGCTGTTGGATTGCCGGGTGGCTGCATCACCACGCGCAGACTGGTCTCGTGCGACTTCAGCCCGCTCACGCCGGACTTCGCCGCCAACGGTTTCACGCTCGGTTTCGACGTTGGTGCGAGCGCGGACGATTTCAGAGAGTTGGACCTCTTTCTGCACGGTTGGGACTTCCTCCATGAGTGGAATGAAGATTTCGCGATTGGCAAAGGCGTTCTCGGCTGCGCCCTGGCGCCCGGTCACGCGCTCGCGGTCAACCTGGACATCCTCGCGGCGGAGCTGAATGGGCTGGCTGACGCGCTCTGTCTCAACGGATTTGCGGAGGACCACACGTCCGGCAGGGATGCGGCGCTTGGCCACTTCAAGCCTCTCTTGATGCAGGTAAAGCTCCCCCTCGTTAGCCGAGGCCTGGGTGGCGCGTTGAGGCGCGTTCTGCTGATTTGCGCCAGACTCGGCCAGGGCTGAAGCGCCCTGCGCGCTGCTGGAGCGGGTGTCTGCATTGGCCTGCAGGTTCTGGCGGTCGATATGAATTTGCTCGCGGCGCACGGTGTCGCTGACGGTTTCCTGGCGAGTGTCGGTTGTTTTACGCGCGCGAACGACCTCCGTGACCTCCGTGCGTTTTTCCACAGTGGGCACTTCGCGAGTGAGTTCAATGACCATTTCCTTCGAGTTGAAGGCTTCGCCCGCGGAGCCCTGGCTCAGGCGTTGCTGGGCTTGGTCCGCCGTGATGCGCTCGATGACAACCTCCTCGCGCTGCAGTTCGACTGGCAAGGATTGGCGCTCGGACTCAACCACTTTGCGAATGACGACGCCGCCGCGTGGGACTTCGCGTTTGCCCACACGAAGCTCCTCGCGATAAAGCGGCACTTCGACAACACGATCAGTCGTGGAAGTGGCTTGGGACCGCGCGCTGCGATCGTCGGATGTCGCTGCCATGGCGCTGGCGCCTTGCGAGTAAGAATCGCCCTGATGCATGGCTGCATGGGCATGAGCGCTGCCATGGCGCTGCTGAGCGGTCCTGTTTGAGTCCTGATGAGCGCACCCGGCCATGAGGCCTGCGGCGGCAAGAAGAATTGCACACTGTTTCATACCTGTCCTTTAGATCTCCCGTTGAAGTATTTGCGCGTATCCCGCGCTGGATGCCCGCTTCCCTTAGTGTCTGCGAGCGTCTGTGCAAACCTTCCCCACAATCTGGAGCATGCCAGACGGGTTTTCCCTGATAAGCTTGCTAGCGAAGGGCTGATGATGCGGATCAAACGGCGCGTTTTAAGCGGAGCAGGGTTCTTGCTCCCGCACTGCCACGGCACGGTCAAGCGTCGTCATCGGCCTCTTCGTGCCAGAGAACTCAGCTTTGCCCCTAATTGCCACTCCTTGGGTCTGACTGGATGTTGCAGGCATGCCGGTGCCCCGAGTGATCCTGGTCGAGGATAATGCTGACGACGAATTCTTCTTCCTGCGGACGTGGGATAAAGCTGGCTTGCGGGGAAATGTTCAGGCCTTGCGGGATGGGAATGAGCTTGTCACCGGCCTTGAAGCTTTGCGGTCAGGCTCAGCCGAAAGACCTTGCCTGGTTTTCCTCGATTCAGTGATCCAACCGCTCTCCACCGAAGAGATATGCGGGGCGATCGAAAACCTGGGAACCAATATCCCGATTATCCTGCTCTCCGGCGCCGAGGACAGTCCCTTGGAGCGGCGTCTGGAAAAGGGAAGGCTGGTGCGTGTATTAAGGAAGCCGATTACCGTCGCGACGCTGAGGGAGTCGGTGCTTCAGCATTGTCCGAACCTCGACAGTGGATTGACGCCTTAAGCGCTCCAAAAGGGCGCGGCTTTTTACAGTTTTGCGTCCAGCGCTTGAGAGGCGCGAAAAGCATCAAACTTGCCGACAACTCGTCGTTGGCTCTGCGGCGGGCGATGCAGCACCAGAGTTGGCACCGCGACGATATCCCATTCCTCGGCGGCAACGGTGTTTTTGTCGAGATCGTAAACCTCTATGGCCGCAGGAAAGTTGCAGAGCTTCGCGCCTTCTCGAGCGGCTTCAATGGCCGCGCTCTTGTTCCGTTCAGTGACGAATAAGAGGCCACGAACAGGATGCGCTGAGGGCTTCATGCTTCAAGCTTAAGCTCGGATTTCCAGACCTAACAGTCAGGAGATTTCCTACGGAGTTTATGTTAGAAGCCGCCCAACGAGCGCAACGCAGAGTCTAGTCGTTACTGAAAGAGCATTGGAGCAAACTCGTTGAGATATTCACGCCATTTATCCCAAGTGTGGGCGCCCTCGGTTTCCTTGTAGATGACATTGAAGCCGTTTTTCTTGAACATTTCCACAGTCGCGCGTGACGTTTGCACGAGGAAATCGTCCTTGCCGGTCGCGAACCAGAAGACCTTCAACCCTTCCTTGAGCTTCGGATCCGTGAGCTGAGTTTTGTGGCGCTCTTCAAAGCTGGGGCCTTGTTGTTGCGGCCCACGCTGGCCGCCGGCGATTCCAAACACCCCGGAGCTGAAAACACCGAGATGGGCGAACTGTTCCAGGTGAGGAATGCCAATATTTAATGTTTGGGCGCCGCCCATGGATAGCCCCGCAATGGCTCGATGATTGCGGTCGGCGAGGGTGCGATAGCGCTTATCGACATGGGGCATAATGTCCACGACGAACTCTTTCTCAAATTCACCCGCTGCGCGGGACTGGCCGGTGTGGCCGTGTGGCATAACGACGATCATCGGCTTGGCTTTGCCGGCGGAGAGGAGGTTATCCATGATTACTCCTGCACGGCCAACGGTGTTCCAGCTGTTGTCGGAATCCGATGCGCCATGCAAAAGGTAGAAGACAGGATAGCGCGAGGAACCGGCCTCGTAACCGGGAGGGGTATAAACATGCAGGCGACGGAACCGGTTCAGCGTGGAAGACCAATAGGTCACTTCGCTGACTGAGCCATGCGGAACGTCGCGGTTGTCCATCCACTCGGCGCCGGGCACGTGGACCAGACTCCAGATGTTCTGGTTGGATTCGCTCACAAGAACGTTGCGGGTGTCCACGGTTGTCATGCCATCCACATTGAAACTGTAGCGGTACGCGCCTGGCGGAATTGGGCCGATGGTAAGCTCCCAAACGCCATTGGTTCCCTTGGCAAAGTCCCGCACCAGATTCGTGCCACCAGGGATATCGCCGCCCGACAAACGGACCTCCGCAGCCTTGGGCGCCTGGACGCGGAAAGTGACCTTTCGGTCGGGGCTCACCTCTGGGGAGACCACGGGCGGTGGCGGCGAGGGCCGGTTTTGGCCATGGAGGGAGACGGCAAACAGGGTTCCGGCAACCAGGCTGCTTAAGCATTTCAGCACGAAGGCACGTGTTTTCATGTGATGACTGAGCGTTAGTCGTCGCAGTGGCAACTCAAAGCAAAAAAAGGTTCAGGCCACCGAAGCTACAGGCAACGGTGGCCTGATAAGAATCGAGGAAAACCAGAGTAAACCAATAGTTTTCCTCGGCTCATTGCGCTGATTTCAGCGCAATCCTTTGCTGGGAGATCCCGATCCGCAGCAATTATCCAGACGCACCGCATTGCGTTTGGTTACAGGGTGGCTTTTAAGCCAAAGTCATCAGATAAAAGAAGAGCAATATCAAAAGGAACGACATTACAGAGGCGAGCCAGGCCCCTGCCGCGTTCATCGAGCGGCTTTCCCTGGGGTCATAACCGATCAGCCCAGGGTCCAGCTTCGTGGGGGCGTACCCGGTCAGGGGGCTGCCGCAAGCTGGACAGATCAAGCCGCCCTCGCAAGTGTCATGCGCCGCCCATCGACACCGGGGGCAGATCCGCCCATCGCGAGCGAAGATGATGGATTGCTTGCAGCAGCCACACTGGAGACCGGCAATTTGCATCTGAACGATGCCAGACGCTAACATGGCGAAGTGTTTTTGTCCCACTTGGCCTTGCGCTGTTTTGATTCATCGCAGCTTTTCGAACGCCTCTCGTTGGCTGGGATGTCTCGTGATAAAATCCTGCCGGAGCCGCTCGGCTTCGCTGCGCCGACCTTGCTGTTCGAGGAGCCTTGATAAATGTGCGGTGGTTTCCGGGTTTTCCGGCCACAATTCGGAGCTGAGCCGATACGCTTGCTCGGCTTGCTTCGGAAATCCTCGCGCTGCGAGGAGATTGGCGGCCGCCGCCGCGTGATGAGAATAGGATTTGAATAGGCTGGGGGAGTCCTTCGGAGTCGAGGCTAGTTGCGCAGCGGCGGAGCGCTCCTTCCAATAAGCCAGTGAGTCATTGGCAACATCCTCTGTGAATGCGACGGCACCATCGGCGGTGCGCGTGTTCAGGTGCATGATCGGGCCGTTGGGAATGCCGGTTGCATGTGTGCTTGGCAGCGGGACCGATTCTTGAAGCCCGAACGATAATTCCGGATTTTTCGCTATTAACCTTTGTAGCAGCTTCTCGTTAATAGCCATGACTGCCCCCACTCCGGAAATGTGAACATTGCCCTCGTCCAAACGGAGCTGTTCTGTTGGCTTCACACGCTTGGGTGCGGATGGATTTTGCTGATCGTGCGCAAGTCGTTCGCGCGCGTCCGCGATGTACGCTTCGAACGCGGCGGCCGAATCCTTCTCGTCCAGGAGCGCGAGACGCCCTTCGTACTGCACCCGCATATATTCCAGGTATGTGGCGTCGGCCAACCCGTTTTGCGTAAGCACGACATGCCGCTCACCGTCACTTGTGTCGCTGAGAAGGGCAGGGATCCAACGGCCACTATCCGTGCCGCCGATGTAGATCATCCCGGGGTCGAGCGCATTCAAAATTTCGTTCCCATAGTCGAGCAACTGTTGCGCTGGCCAGAGGTGCGCCTGCTCCGCGACCCCATACGCATCGATGATGGCGGGCCAAATCCATGTCAGGGCCGGATCGCGACTTCCTGAGAATCCTGCGCTGCTATCTCCGCCATTCAGCGCTTTGAACGTTCGTTCGACTTGTTCCCAATCCCCCTTCTCCACCGCGTCAAAGAACCGATCGACATCCGCGGAGAGGGTCACGCCCTTGCGCCTCGCCAATTCGCGCGCGAACTCCCGCCGCATCGCGCCGAATCGCGCGACTTTGCTGCGCACGATTTGTTCAGCGCCTGGCGCGGTCCTGTTCGCCAAGGCGCTCACTCTGTGGAGCGGCGAGCTTACACTGTGCTGCGTCTGCGTGACTCCATCGATAGCGACGGGCGTGCTGCGTCTTTCCTCATGGTCTCGGAGGCCTTCCGCAGATTTGGAAACGAAAAGAAACAAAATGGCGGTCAAACACCCCAGAACAGTTGCCGCGACCCATCGGCGCCAAGAGCGCTGAGCTTGATGTCCCATTCACATATAAGACACCACGCATAAGTAATTTGTATGTCACGCTGCCGCGTCACGACTTGGAACAGTGTTCGCGCCAGGGCGCGAAGGCGAGACCGCGTTAGGGAGCGTCGGCCTAAGAGTTCAGAAGGGAGGAGGGGTGCCGTAGATGCGCTCGAAGAGTTGGCGCTTCAACTCGTCAGGGGGCGGGTCTTTGGGAAGGGATGCAAGAACCATTTGGCGGGCGGCGTCGAACATTCTGGAGCCCATGATGAAACGCTGTTCGCCAGAAAGGCTCATCAGTTTGGCTCGCACCATTTCGGCAATTTCTGGGGGTGTGTCAGTCATGCGAGAGTTCCTCCCATAGGTTATGCACCCCCAAGTCATGTGTCCACCGCTGGATGTAGACCCGATCGCACCCGGTTAAGATCAGGTTTTTAACATCCCGCAGTTGAACCTCGGAGCGCGAGTCGCGCGCCCAGAAGAGCTTTGAAAGAAAATGCCTGTCTCTAGCTAGACGGCATTCAACAACTCTTTCCGGGCGTGCGGATAAAGCTCGCTCCTGTTGGAGCGCTGCGTAGCCTAGTGGCGGAGGTATGAATCAGGTTCTGTTCGAGATTGGGATAATTCTCATCCTGCTCGCGGCCAATGGCGTGTTTGCGATGGCGGAGATCGCGGTGGTGTCGGCGAAGCGCGGTAGGCTGCGTGTGTTGGCAGATCAAGGGCGTCCCAGTGCGCGAGCGGCGCTCGATTTAGCGGAGTCACCAAACCGTTTTCTTTCCACAGTGCAGGTGGGCATCACGCTAGTCGGGATTTTTGCCGGTGCGTTTGGCGGGGCTAGACTTGCCTCGAAATTGGCTGAGCCTATCGCGACAGTGGAGTTTTTAGCTCCGTACTCGGAGCGAATCGCGTTCGTTGTTGTGGTGGGCGTGATTACCTATTTCTCGCTCGTGCTCGGCGAGTTGGTCCCCAAACGCGTTGGGCTGCGGGATCCGGAAGGAATCGCGATGAAAGTGGCGCTCCCGATGAATTGGCTTTCCAGGCTCGCGTCGCCATTGGTGGACTTCCTCTCGGCGTCCACGGATGCATTGCTGCGGCTGATTGGTTTTCGGCCGAAGCAGGAAGCAGCGGTGTCAGAGGAGGAGGTTCGCATCTTGATGCAGGAGGGTGTGCGCGCCGGGCGTTCCATAACGTGGAAAGCAACATTGTGCATAACGCGCTGGAGCTGGATGAGCTGGAGGTGCGCGAAATTATGACGCCACGACCGAAGGTCATTTGGCTGAACGTGAACGATCCCCATGAGCAAATCTGGCATAAGATCGTCGTCAGCAACCATTCGTACTTCCCTGTATACGAGCAGAATCGGGATCAAGTCGCGGGGATCGTCTCGGTAAAATCAATTTACGCGCATTTAGCGGCGGGCATTCCTATCCGATTGAAGGATCTGATTGTTCCCCCCCTCGTTGTCCCATCAACGCAGAAGGTCCTGCAGCTCGTTGAATTGTTTAAGAAGTCAGGACGGCATATAGCTCTGGTGACCGACGAATTTGGAAACATCATCGGGCTTCTCACCATGAACGATGTGATGGAAGCGATTGTGGGAGAGTTTGCACCCCAGGATGCCCGCAGCCGGCCCGAGGCCAAGAGCCGCGCGGACGGAACCTGGCTGATTGATGGATTGCTCGACCTGGAATCTGTTCGCGAGGCTTTGCCCGGTTTCAAGGCCGAGCCAGGCGACGCGGATGTGCAAACGCTCGCAGGGTTCATGATGAAACGCTTCGGCCACGTTCCAGTGGAGGGAGAAAAACTCGAAGCCTATGGATACACTCTGGAAATCCTGGATATGGACCGGCACCGGATCGACAAGGTATTGGCGATACAGAAGCCGGAGGCGAGCCCATCCCCCGAAAGAGTCGGCGAATAGTTCAATTTCGAGTATTCACGCCACCTTGGAAGACTTTGATTACGCTTTCCAAAAGAGGGTCTGTCTGAGCTTCGTGTTGTCCGACTGAGATCCCGATTGCTAAATTCAAACTTGGGGCGAAGGCAGCCGATGTTCCCCAATATCCATTGTGCAAGTAGACCTTAATGCCTGCAATCTCTTTGACGGCGATGCCCATTCTGTAGTGGCTCGTCTTTTCGCCTTTTGGTGCGCTCACCATGATCTCCAGGGTTTCGGGCCTTGTAAACACTTTGCCCCCAAAAAGCCCCTGCATGAATCTAGCCATGTCACCGACTGTTGAGACAAGGCCGCCCCCGCCATAGAGATCAATGGAGGGATCAATGTTATAAATGTCGCGCTTACCTTCAAATTGATGGGCTCGCGGGAGCAGCGCTCTGGGCTCTGGTTCGATGCTCTCATGCCATGTGGAGTGCATGTTCAAGCGTGAGTAACCGATCAGCTGCCGAAGGGCGGCGCCAAGGGATGTTCCGGTTCGCCGCTCCATTATTTCGCCGAGCAAAATGTAGCCCGTGTCAGAGTAATGATACCCTGCGCCTGGAGCGAACAACGGCTGGCCTGCCTCGACCGCGTATGTGAGCTGCTCAGCCCGAGTCCAGCGACGTTGCGGGTTCTCGGCAGCGAGCTGCATAAATGTTTGGTTCTCGTAATAATCCACCAGACCAGCTCTGTGCGTGAGAAGATGGCGCACCGTCATGCGAGCTGTTCGATAGTTTCCTTTCCTCAGCGTGGTGAGGGAATCCGTGCTCAGATAATGATCAACGGAGCGATCCAGGTGCATTCTGCGTTGCTCTACCAGTCGGAGAACGGCGGCAGCCACGAAGGTCTTCGTCACGCTCGCAATCCTGATGGGGTGTTCCGCCGTCAGAGGCGTTTTATTTTGTGGATCCGCGAAACCCACAGCTCCCGCCCAAGTGAAATGATGGCGATGCTGGTCCACAAATACAGCCACGCCAGGAATCGTTGCATTATTCGCGGCGAATTCTCTGATAACTTGGTCCAGCTGGCTTTGAATGCTGGAGTTCGCGAGTTCACTCGCCAGATGCAGGGTGGCAGAAGGCTTCTCGGAAGCTTGAGCTTGCAGGCAAACCACCAGCACACAAATCAAAGCGATGAACAGATGCTTCATGCGCCAAGCGCCGCCGAGAGCGGCCTGTGCCGCCGTCGCGCCTGAATGCATGCGTGGCGTGAGCAATGGAGCTGATTTCATGAGGGAGTCCGGCTCCTTAGATACTGCCCGACGCTTCAGGTGAGAACCAAAAAGTGGCCTCGGAAACATTGCCCTCCGATCGAACAACAAAGCGTGAGTTCGGAAGGTTAGCGCGCGCACTCGTTCGCAGAAGGAGTGCGGCCTTGCTTTGCCTGTGAATGGAGGATGCCTTCCGTGCTGCGAACCCTTAATGAATACTCTAGAAGCCGTCTCACAAAGTACCCAAGCAGCGTCTTGCGGGTCTTTTGGCCGGATGCTTCGTTGCTCCTCAGTCGCAGATCCATGCGGATATGCTCCTTCGTCGCGCCTCGCCTCCGACCAAAATCCCGCGCAATCCACTTGCTGATTATTTATGAGGCGGCTTCTAGAATGGGGTCGTGAGCAGACCGGAACGGAGCACCGCCGCCGCCTTTCCTCGTTACCTTTCTGGTGAGGTGATCGCTGATAGCGTTTCACTCCAATGGTCCGGGCTCTACGCACGCCTCTGGAAGCTCCCGCGAGTGGTGGATCGGTTGCTTGTGCCCGCAACTCCAGAGCCGCACATCTCCTGCACTCTTCGCGGCGTGGCAGAATTCCAGGAACGTGATGTCGGTGGCGCGTGGGTCACACGACAAATCCGTCCCGGAGACTTATTCGTTACCCGCTCGCCGACACCTTATGAAGTGCGCTTCGAGTCACCGCCAGGGCAGGCCCTTGAAAACCTTTCGCTTCACATTGCTGTTGAGCCCTTTCGCGCCGCGTCGGAGGCGCGCTACCCTGGTTCCGCAGCGAACGTGGAAGTGGTCGATTACTTCGGACGTGATGAGATCCTGCACCCGATCTGCGTGGCTTGCGCAGAGCTTCTGAAAGCCCGGGTCCCGGGCAAGTCGGCCCGGGTGATCGCGCTCACTCAGCTGATGGCCGCTCACATTGTTGAGCAATATACCAGATCGGCGCAGGCGCCGGCTTTGAAGGGCGGGCTGCCAATTCGGCAACTCCGCAAAGTGGAGGATTACATTGCTGAGCATCTTTCCCAGGAAGTGTCGGTGGAGAGCCTTGCTGAGCTTGTCGAACTAAGTTCGTCCCACTTTGCTCATGTCTTCAAAGAAACCACCGGCATGACGCCTTTGCAGTTCGTCACTCGACAACGCATCACGCGGGCTCAGCAGTTGATCCGCGAAACTTCTCGCAGCCTTATAGATGTGGGACTGGAAGTTGGCTATTCCAGCCCGAGCCATTTTGCACAGGTGTTCCGGCGTGTGGTCGGCGTGACGCCGACGGAGTTTCGCTGCTCTCTTTGATTGCCGCAGGATTGCGACAGGGACCGGAGGATCACAAGAGAACGCGGGGCGTACTGCGCGGATAGTGTCGGTAATGACAACGAACACTATTCGCACCCGAACTCAAAAAGTTGTTGCAGGTTTGACTCTGGCTGCAGCAATTGCATCACCCGGAACCACTCGAGCTGATGAGTCGGCCTGGGATAAGACTTTCCAGAAGAGCGAGCAGGTGGAGCATCGGAAGGTCACGTTTAAGAACCGATACGGCATCACTCTCGCCGCTGACGTCTATCAACCGAAGAACACCACCGGGAAGCTCGCCGCAATCGCCATTAGCGGCCCATTCGGCGCTGTCAAAGAGCAGGCGTCTGGGCTTTATGCACAGACAATGGCGGAACGTGGGTTCATCACGCTCGCTTTCGATCCGTCCTACACAGGGGAAAGCGGTGGCGAGCCGCGTCATGTGGCTTCGCCAGACATCAACACCGAGGATTTTAGCGCCGCGGTGGATTATCTCGGTTTGCAACCCTCGGTTGACCGGGAGCGCATCGGCATTATCGGAATTTGCGGATGGGGCGGGATGGCCCTGAGCGCCGCTGCTGTGGACAAGCGTATTAAGGCCGTGGCGACCAGCACCATGTATGACATGTCTCGGCTGATGTCCAAAGGGTATAACGACAAGATGACTCGGGCTGAACGCACAAAGGCGCTGGAGCAACTGAGCCAACAGCGATGGATGGACGCGGAGAAGGGGAAGCCCGAGCTTGGCCCGACGCACAATGAGCTGAAAGGCGGCGAGCCCCGGTTCATGGTGGAATATGCTGATTACTACAAGAAGCGGGAGCGAGGCTTTCACCCAAGAGCTATTAACTCGAACAGTTCATGGACGCTTACCAATCCGCTCTCATTCATGAACCTGCCGCTCTTGACTTACGTCGCTGAAATATCACCCCGGCCTCTGCTGTTGATCCATGGCGAAAACGCTCACTCGCGGTACTTCAGCCAAACTGCTTATGAAGCCGCAGCTGAACCGAAGGAACTGGTGATTATCAAAGGTGCAAACCATGTTGATCTTTATGATCAGGTGGACGTAATTCCCTTTGCCAAGCTGGCAGAATTTTTCGCCAAGAATCTGAAGTAATCACCTGGTCGCGCGCCCGTGTAATCATTGGCGCGCGATCTTTTAATTTTTCGAATACCATGAACAGCACAGCAGATATTTTTCTCCGGCTTAAAAACGGCCAGACTGTTCCATTTGACGATCCCGACTACTTCAAGCTTCGCGAGGCCGCTTTTGCCACGAGGAAATTGCTTTTGAAACTCAACCAGTCCGCAGACGTGCAGGAAATTCGCATGTTGCTCAGCGAGATCATCGGAAGAGAAATTGATCAAGGGACGACCGTCTTTCCTCCTTTTTACGTAAATTACGGGAAGCACACGACCATCGGAAAAAACGTCTTTATCAACTTTGATTGCGTCTTTCTGGACCTTGGAGGAATCACGATAGAAGACGGGGTTTTCATAGCCCCGAAGGTCAGCCTGCTGACAGAAGGTCACCCGCTTGATCCGCGCCAGAGACATTCCCTGACGGTCGCCCCCATTATGATCAAAAGGAACGCTTGGATTGGAGCCAATGCGACGATAACGCAAGGAGTCACGATTGGGGAAAATGCGGTTGTAGCGGCAGGCGCTGTCGTCACAAAGCATGTGCCGGACAATCGGGTGGTGGGAGGAATCCCGGCCAAGATTATCAAAAGCGTCTGAAGCCGAACGCACCACGCAGCATTTAGCTTTCGTATTGCCTTCCGACGCGCGCGTTCGCTAGAAATCACCGCCTGTCGGATACCGTGAAGCATTATATCTTCTTCACCGCGCTTTGCGGACTCATTCTGAATGAAACTTCGAAGGCGGCTGATTTCCTTTCGGCTGCGCCTGTTCCGGGCACGATTGTTGATGTTGCTGCCATGCCGGCAGGCGGATCCGTGGCTGTCGGGCGCTTTAGCGGCACGCAGCAATTTGGGAGCGCCTCCCTAACGGCGGTCGGCTCACATGATTCCTACGTTGCAACGTTCGACAAGGCGGGAGCGGTTTCGTGGGCGGTTCGCATTGGCGCCACGGTCACGTGGGCGTCTGAAGCTCTGGGCGGGGTTGATGTTGATAAAGCCGGCAATGTTTTTGTGACGGGCACGCTGTTCCAAACGACCACTTTTAACGGAACGACTGGCTCCACAAACCTTGTTGCGTCAGGGAACGGCGACGTATTCCTCGTTAAGTACAACCCCACGGGCGGTTTGCTCTGGGCGAAACGTTTCGGCGGGAATCACGGCGCCAAAGCAGATTCCGGCAACGGACTGGTCATCGATGGCGAAGGCAACGTCTACGTTGCGGGTGTGTTCGCTAACACCGCTGCGTTTGGCGCGCTCTCGGTGACAGCTCGCAGGAATCTACGCGATCTTTTCCTGGCTAAGTTTAGCAACGAGGGCGTGCCCCAGTGGGTGGCCCAAGCGGGTGGCACCACTGGTGACAACGACACGGGCCGCGCCCTCGCAATCGATCCTGACGGCAATGTCGTGGTTGGCGGGGAATTTGCAGGCACGTTGTCCTTTGGGCCGCAAGCCTCGCCCTCCAAAGCTCTGACCTCCGTGGGCAATGTTTCCAACCTGGAGAGTGACTATTTTCTCGCGAAGTACTCGAGCAGCGGAACGCTCACGTGGGCGGTCGCGTCCGGTGGTTCGAAGATGGAAACGATTCACGGCGTCGCCATCGATGCTTCGGGAAATGTATATGCCGCCGGGGATTATTTCGGATCGTTAACGGTCGGCGGGAGCGCTGTGACCCGGCAGGGCAACGGACTATTCCTCGCGAAGTATTCGGGCACGGGCGAGCCGCGTTGGGTGCGCCACAGCAGCCATATTAACGGCTCCATTGCTCGTGGCGTTTTCGCGAGCGGCGACAACACTGTTTACCTCGCCGGTGACTTTAACACCGCTGTCACTCTTGAGGGTCGAACCCTCACCGGCGCCAGTTCACAAGCGTTGATCGCCCAGTATGACGCTGATGGCCAACTGCTGAACACCTGGCAAGCCGGTGGCCCCGGTTGGGACACCACGGCATCCGTCGCTCCAATCAATGCCACATCGTTTCTGATTGGCGGCAGCTTTCAACAAACAGGCGATTTCGGTTCGACCTCCTTAACTGCGCCAAGTGAGGACTACAGCTTCATCAGCCATTTTGGGATGCAGGTTCCTATCGAACAGCCGCGTCTTACCTATCAATTGCGGGAAGGGAAGATGGAACTCACCTGGCCAACCACGCCACAGTTCGTGCTCGAGAGCGCTTCTGGATTAAGTAGTGCGCTGCCCTGGCTCAGCCTTTCAGATCAACCGGTCACGGAAGGCGAAAACAGTAAAGCATCCATTCCCGTTACAAGCTCTGCCGCTTACTTCCGGTTGCGCAGGCAATAGGTTGTCCGGCGAGCCCGGCGAGCCCCAATGAGGATTGTATACACGATGGTACCGGTGGTCGGACTCGAACCGACACGAGGTTTAACCCTCCCAGGATTTTAAGTCCTGTGCGTCTGCCATTTCGCCACACCGGCGGCAGTTAATGCCAAGAATTTACGACGTTCCGATGCTAGTTCCGCCAACGTTTGTATTCTGGTTAGCCCTGCCAGCTCGGCCCCGTCATAAAGGCGGAGGCACCTTACCCCAGAGCGCGAGACCACCGCAAGCAGCCCTTCGAAATTGGCTATTCAAAGCGGATTAGCAGGCAAGCCATGCCAGCAACGCTGCTGCTTCTGCACGAAGCCGCGCCGGTCAGCGCCGTTTGCCGATTCCGGTTTGGAGATATTGCGCGACTGCTTCGCGGGAGGTGCTCACCTGCAGTTTTTCATAAATCCTCCGCAGGTGCTCGCGAACGGTGTTGATGCTGCAGGAGAAAGCGTCAGCAATTTCTTTGTAGCGATATCCTTTTACGAGGAGTTGCAGGATTTCGTCTTCGCGCGGGGACAAACGAACTTCGGGGCGAGCGGGAGGCGCTTGCGGCTTGCTCTGTGAATGGAAATGCGCCACGACCATTCGGGCAATGCCGCTGGACATGGGTGATCCTCCAGCGTGAGCGTCCCGAATTGCTTCCAGGATTTCGGCTGGGGCCGTGTCTTTGCGCAAAAAACCGACTGCACCCGATCCCAGAGCGTCGAACACGCATTCTTCATCCTGATACACCGTCAGGATGATAATTTGCGTTTTCGGCAGCTTTGGCTTCAAGAGGCGGACGCATTCAATCCCTGACAGTTTGGGAAGCTGAACATCCATCAACACAACATCGGGCTGAAGCTGGGGAAGTTCGAGCAAGGCGGACTCCGCATCGGGGAATGACCCGACTAATTCATACCCCGGCGTGCCGCCAATAAGCATGATGAGGCTGCCGCGCACCCGCTCGTCATCCTCAACGAGCGCCACTCGTATGTTGGTCGTTTGGCTCATCGCGAGCAGAGGGGCAGGAAGCCCTGAAATGGGTTTGTGCTCTGGGCGCCATGGACGATTTGCGAATTCATGAGCGCGCTGACGGCAGAGTGACTCGTGCAACCACTCTTGTTCCTCGGCCGGGGACGCTTTCAATGGAGAGTTCCCCACCCAGATCTCGGAGGCGTTGCTGCATGTTCCCGAGGCCGCGACGGTCTCCTTGAATTCCGCTCATGGCAAATCCCTTTCCATCGTCCTCGACAATTAAGTTCAGCTCTTGATCGCGTAGAACCAGGCCGAAACGAAGCTCCGACGCTTCCGCATGCTTCGCCACATTGTTCAGAGCCTCTTTGACGGCCAGGAACAAACCTCTGCGCAACTCCTCCGGAAGGTCCAGGGCCGGGATTTCCGCTGGAATATCGAAGCGCAGCCTGATGGATGTCCCGGAAAAGAATCGCTCCGCGTAGCTCGTTAAGAATGAGACGAAGCTTGGAAGCGCGCCTTTTGTCGGATCGATCATCCAGATGATCTCCCCCATGGTGCGGGTCAATTCGCGAGCAGACTCGGTCAGGCGGGTGGCGAGCTGCTCCACTGCGCGTGGCTGCTCCACATTTTGCCGCACCTGCTCGCCGACCATGGCGAGGTGGGTCAACCCCGCGCCGAGGTGATCGTGCAAATCGCGCGCGAATCGCACTCGCTCCTGCCACAGGGCAGCTTCCCGGCTTTTGCGCCGGTATAACGCCAACGCAACGAACGCCCAGACCAACAGCGCCAACACAGCAGCTCCGCCTGGGAAGATGACCCACCCGTTGGCGTACCACGGGACGGCCGCCCGAAATCTGAGCTGGGCGAATTTTGAGTAATTCAGATCCCGGTCAATCGCTTGAACTTCAAACGTGTGCCAGCCTCCTTTGCGAGGCGTCCACTCGAAGAGGCGGTCGCGAGTGATGCCCGCGAAGAGTGTTTCCCCGGAAGGGCCTTTCACGCGATAGCGGAATTGCCGCTTCTCGGGATGCGTTTTCAGGTCAATCTCCTGGTAGCGCACACTCACGCGCTTGCCGGTGGCGGCGGGTGGCAGATCGTTAATATCCGTAAACCTGCGATCCTCCAGCTGAGCTTCCAGGATGCGAATTCCAGGCTGCGTCTTTGTTCGCCGATACCGCCCAATCCCGTCGCCGAGAAATCCGATCAGGAGGGAGCCATCGCTGTCTGGGCGCACCGTAAACACGCTGTTGCCGCCCAAGCCGTCGCGTTTATCCAACATCGTGAAAGCGGCGCCGTCGTAACCGAGCAAGCCATTCTTGTCTGTCGCCATCCAGAGAATGCCATCGGGCGTTTTTGCGCTGCCCCATACGCTCTCAATTGGCGCTTCCGCGCTAGGCATCAACGAAAGAACATTCGTCCCCTTCAATCGATGCAGCCCCGCCCCCCCAATCCAGAGCGCGCCTTCAGCATCCTCCCTCACGTTGAGGACCGCGCCGCACGGAATGCCAAGCTGGGCGCTGACGTGCTCCAGTTTGCCATCGCGCCAGAGGCTTAATCCTTTCTCGGTTCCGATCCAGACGCCTCCGCCAGTCGCTCGCGCCACGGAAGAGACGACGTCATTGGGCAAACCATCTGCAGTGGTGAAGCTTTTTAGCTGACCGGTTAAGGGGTCGAAGCGAGAGGCACCTCCTCCCACCCATCCCTGCCCAAACCATATTTTGCCCGCTTCATCGGTCGTGAGCCCGATGATCCATTTGCTATCCAAGACTTTGCTCGCGCGCCCGTCCACCACTCGATAGAGGCCATCGCTCACTCCCAGCATGAGCGCGCCGTCCGGTGCGCGCGTAATATGCCGGACATATTGCATTTTAAGAAAGTCTGCGGCGGTCAGGCGGTCCTTGTCCCTAGGCTTGAGATGGTGAACACCACCCCACTCCGTGCCGATCCAGTATCCGCCAGCGCCGTCCGGCTCAATCGCAAAGACGCTCGTGGAATGGCGCTGGGTGTTCCAGAGCCCATCGCCAGTTGCGAGGCGAGAGAAGGTTTTTGGATCGAGCCGAAACAATTGCAGGAAGCTGGCGCCCCAGATCAGATCATCCGCATCCACCACAATGTCCTGCACACCGCCTCCGGCGGTTCCGATAGGGTAGGTGATCACCACCGCTCCATCGAAGCTGCTCAGGCCGGTGTCAGTGGCGAACCAAAGTGTGCCGTCGGATGTCTCCGCGATGTCGAGCACCTTGTCGCAAACGAGCCCCTCTGCCCGGCCCAAATGTTTCAAGCTTTGGCCGTCGTAACGATAGACCCCTTGCTCGTAATCCCGACTGGAAAACCAAATCGCTCCATCCCTGGCTTGAAAGAGCCGGTCGCGATTGAGTCGTCTTAAGCTGGAAAGGAGCACGGGTTCGGTGAATTTGCCATCCTTGAACCGGGCAAGGCTATGCAGTGTGCTCACCCATACTGCGCCATCGCGCGACTCGAGCATCCCGCCGACTTGGTTTCCTGGGCTTCCCTGGCCGAGGCCCCAGTTGCGGACTTCCTTCCCGTCAAACCGGGCCAGTCCACCGCCAGAGCTGAACCAGACCGTTCCCTCAGCGCCAACATGGATTCCGCTGACGTCGCTTAGCGAGAGTTTCTGATTGAAGGGAGTTGCTTCGACGCGCCCACCCGCAACTATGCTCGCGGCTTTTTCGCTTCCGATCCATATCACCCCGCTCGCATCTTCGCCAATCGCGCGGACATCCCCATGCCCGAGCGGCCCGATTTCCTTGAACTCAACTCCATCGTAGGAGTGCAACGTGCCTTGAAACGTGCCGACCAGCAGCATGCCGTCCCTCGATCGGTGCAGCGTGGAGGGGTTTAGCTCAGCGAGCCCTTTGCGCACGACGTGTGTTTGCCATGTGGCTTTCCGTGCTTCGGGGAATTTAAACGTCAGACGATGCGTTTGGTTTGAGGCGGCTGTAATCGGGCGATCCGGGCTGCCCAGATTTCCCTCCGCGTAAGCATGCCCATGCCTTCCATGCGCGCGAATGATATGTGGGCCCGGACGAAGATTAATGAACTCGAAATTCCCGTTGCTGTCGGTGAGCATCGACTGTGTCTGACGCGGAACGGAAAAGGCCGAGCCCCACGAAGAGGGTCTCGCTGCGCGAGACTCTGGATCATTCGTTGGGGCGTGCTCGGGGTTCAGGATCGCCCGCCTCCAGACGCCTGATGAGCTGGAGTGTGCCGCTGCCCCCGCGGTCGGTGAGCTTGGCGCGCTTTCAGGGCTGAGGACTGGAATCGCTTGAACAACGATCGAACTCTGCGGCACGCCATCCATTGCGAGCACCTGGCCGGCTACCGAAACCGCAGGGTGGAGAGTGACATGAAACTGCCGCCTCTCACCGGCTTTCAAGGAGAACTTTTCAACCCATGCTCCCGAGGAGCCTGCGCGAATCGGGCCCTCATAATTGGCCGCCAAGGGATGCAGCCAAGCCTCTGCGCGCCCGCTCGCGTCTGTTCGGAATCGGCTGACCTGGTCTGTGCCATGGAATAACTCTATGAGCGCATCACCTGCAGGCTTTCCGTCAGATCCGGTGACTTGGAAAACGGTCGTTGCGGCCGCAGCGGGCAAGAGCTGGAACGCAAACGCGTAGGGCGGCTCATGCTCGAAGCGAATTTTTAAGAGGCAACGGTTCGTTCCGGCCTCAATCTGGACCGGCAGAGCTGGATGAAGATCGAAGTGCAGCGGCGCGCCTGTTTCACCAATGCGCTCTCCGTTCAGCCAGACCGCGCCGTGCGGGGCCGCGTTCAGGCGAACCGCAGTCTCTAATCGATGAGGAGAATCCACCTCGCAATAAGCGTAGAAGAGGCTCCACGAAAGATTGGTGAAGCTTCGCTCGAGATCGACGACATCCCGAGCCGATTTCACTCGCTTCCAGGCCAATTCGCCACCTTCCTTTGTTTTGACCGTGTCGCCCTCCCTTGGCCGGGCTGCGGCTTCTCCGCCAGCGTTTGCGAGAAGGTCGTTGTTTAAATCTCTAGCGGGAAACGGTCCAAGCACCAGCCATTCGCGCGCAAATTGCCCGTCGATGCTGGTGATGGGCGCATTATTACCGGCAGCCATGGAGGTCTGCGCCAGCATCCAGAAGATCGCGAGCAGCAGCATCTCAAGCCCAAAGCATCCGTTCCTGCATTGCATTCTCGGAGCAGCCGTGGGAGCCAAATCAGTCTTCGGTTGAAACCTATTCCATAGCATGACCGCGCGCGGATCAGGGACAACCGAGCGAACCATCCGCGTCGCCGGAAATCAAGAACAAGACCAGCCTCGCGCGGCCGGGGCAATAACTCAGAGAGGCGAGGGGAGCGCCACTTGCGGACTCGCTGATAAGTTAACCCCGTC